>Ga0315543_1000559_pt1 | contig 45038 bp, 34 predicted proteins | sample SalMarSW160210MG_2_FD_203098 | JGI IMG/M metagenome (GOLD analysis project Ga0315543, IMG submission 203098) | Salt marsh sediment microbial communities from the Plum Island Ecosystem LTER, Massachusetts, United States - Salt Marsh Sediment SW1601-210 ...
CCCTTACAGTCTTTTTGTCATAAGAACCGAAAATCCGGATTATCCGGGTACCCGCATATATATTATTGACAATATTGGAGATGTGTCCGGCGGCGCCCTGTTTTCCTTTGCCCTTGTTTTTCTGGTCACCCCTTTACAGGCCGTATTTTTAGCAAATTTACTGCTGGTGCTGTCAACCTGTCTCCTGTTTCGTGTCTCTTCCCGGCATCATCCGGCGGTTTATTTGGGGACGGGTGTTACGGTTGCCATTCTGGCTGTCGGTATTTTTTTGGAACCCACATCTCTCGACCCTTCGAAAGGCAAACTGGTTTTTTACAGCGAATCTCGTTACGGCCGGATCCAAGTTCAGCAAGACCGGGACCAGTTTACGCTGTTTGTGAGCGGCAACCCGCTGTATGGTAATCAGAATCTGAGCATGGCCGAAGAGACCATCCATTACCCTTTGGCTCAATTACATCAGATTAATAATATTCTTCTGATTTCTGCCCAAGGCGGTATGATGGTTGAACTGGAAAAATATAAGCCGTCCTCGGTCGATTATGTGGAACTTGATCCACAGATTGCAAATGTTCAATTCCGGTTTGGGTTGATAAAAAAGATTCCCGGCCTGAATGTAATTCATCAGGACGGTCGGGCTTATCTGGCAGGTTCTGATAAAATCTACGACGCTATAATTGTCAATCTGAGTGAACCCGATACGTTTCAACTCAACCGATTTTTTACAGACAGATTTTTTGCCCTGGCCAGACGTCACCTGGCCAAACATGGGGTATTGAGTTTTGCCATGAAGGGATATGATAATTACCTGGCTGAACCCCAGCGCCGGAAGCTTTCCTCACTGTATAATACCGTAACCGACTATTTCGACAATGTCCTGTTACTGCCGGGTCAAAAGATTTTTTTTCTGTGCGGTTCTCAACCCCTTAGGACCGATATTCCCGCACTTCTGGCTAAAAAAGGTATTCATACCCGCTACATCAGAGGGTATTATTACGGCAATCTGACCCATGAAAGAATCGAGCGCTTAAATGCCCTGATAGATCCGACGGCTCCTAAAAACAGAGATTATTCTCCCCAGTTGATGCGTTTGATGTTTATGCAGTGGTTTGCAAAGTTTTCTACTTCACCCACGGGTTTTATCGTGGTTTTGGCGATACTTAGCCTGATCTACCTGATACGGATCAGTGCCGAAGAGTTTGTTCTTTTTTCCACAGGTTTCACGGTAATGGGAAGCGAAATCCTGGTAATATTTGCATTTCAAATCTTCTTCGGTTATATTTATCTGCAAATCGGTATGATTGTCACCGTTTTCCTTGCCGGCCTTTTGCCCGGGGCCTGGTTCGGCGATAGACTTCGTTACAAAAGCAAACAGACCCTGGCAGTTGCCGATGGTCTGCTGATTGTCCTGATGGGTCTGCTCATCATCGTTCTAAAACAGGGTGGGGATTATCTGCCGGTAGCTTTTTTTCTTGTTTTCGGTTTTGTGATTTCGCTGATCTGCGGTTTTCAGTTTCCGGTTGCTCTTTATCTACGGGGCGGCGACGCCCCGGCAGTGACCCGAACCTTTTCTGCCGATCTTATCGGAGCCGCCTGTGGAACCCTGGTCACAAACGTCGTATTGATCCCCTATTGCGGGATCATCTGGTCTGCGGCCGGTTTGATCGGGCTTAAGCTTTGCAGTTTAATTGTTATGGTTGTGCTTCATGAAAAAAATTAGTCGACGTCATTTTCTTTATTGTAGTGCGGGATTTCTTTGCAGTGCGGTTCAGGCCAATGCGTTCTGGCCCTTTTCCGCAGAAGCGGGTGCGGCGGCAGGACCGGCAGATATCCGCGGCCATGTTTTTAAAGGAGATGCACCTGAAAAATTGTGGAAATGGACTCACGAGGGATATTTTTATACAAAGCTGGACAACAAGCTGGTAATGTGTGGTATCTGCCCCAACAGGTGTTTGTTATCACCCGGTGACCGCAGTGTCTGCCGTTCCAGGATCAATATGGACGGCACCCTTTACAGCCTGACATACGGCAATCCTTGCAGTATGAATGTGGATCCCATTGAAAAAAAACCGCTGTATCATTTCAAAGCACGGTCAAAAGCCTTTTCCATCGCCACTACCGGCTGCAATTTTCGCTGTTTGAATTGCCAGAACTGGGAAATTTCCCAGGCCAAACCTCATGAAGTCCGCCATTACGAGCTTTTTCCTGCCGATGTCGTAAAAACCGCACAGAGCACCGGCTGCGAGTCCATCGCCTACACATATTCCGAAGCCACTACTTTTTTTGAGTATATGATAGATACCGCCCGACTGGCCAGAGATAGCAAAATTGCTAATTTATGGATTTCAAACGGTTACATTAATCAAAAACCTCTGCTAAAACTGTGCGAAGTTCTTGACGCTGCCAATGTAAATCTCAAATCGTTCAGCGATGCCATCTACCGGAAATTGAACGGCGGCCGTTTGCAACCGGTTTTAAATACATTCAAAACACTGCACGAACAGGGAGTCCATTTTGAAATGACGACCCTAATTGTTCCGGGGTATGTGGATGATGCCGAAATGGTAAAACAGATGTGCCGGTGGATTCTTACAAACCTCGGGCCTGATTATCCTTTGCACTTTCTACGTTTTTTTCCCAGATACAAACTCGACCGTCTGCCTTCCACTCCAATCTCAACCCTTGTCCGGTTTCGCAAGCTTGCCATGGCTGAAGGAATCCACTATGTCTATGTGGGCAACGCTTCCTATCCGGAGGGAAACAACACCTATTGCCACAATTGTAAAAAACTGCTAATTGAGCGGATCGGCTATTTCATACCGACTTACAACCTGGACGGAAATCGATGCAAATATTGCCGGACCGTTATACCCGGACGCTGGACATAGTAAAGATCCTGGCCCAGAGAACCAGGTTTTTTATGACTAAACAAATCATCATTTGTTGGAGAATCAATAATGTATGGCTTTTACGGCAGATTTTTAAAAGTCGATCTAACCGATAGAACATATGATATCGCGACCTTAACGGATACCGTGCTTTTGAAATACCTTGGCGGCAAGGGGCTGGCTTCATATCTCCTTTATTCAATGAATCCGGAAGGCGTTGACCCGCTCTCACCGAACAACTGCCTGATTTTCGCAACCGGTCCGATCACAAACAGCATAATATGGGGCTCGAGCCGGTACGGAGTCTATACCAAGTCACCCCAGACCGGTTTTTATTCTGAATCTTACGCGGGTGGAAAAGTGCCTGAAGCGATTGATTCAGCAGGATTTGACGCTATCGTCTTCACGGGCAAAAGCAAGCGCCCGGCAGTCATTGTCATAGTGCCTGAAGGAGTAGAATTCCATGATGCCACCGATATTTGGGGAATGAATACTTATGAAACCGAAAATACCGTAAACGGAAAATTCGGCAAAGGAGCAAGAAAATCCGGAGCCGTGGTTATCGGTCCGGCAGGAGAAAACCTTGTTCGATTTGCTGTTATCGAAAACGACTACTGGCGTTCCGCCGGAAGGACCGGCGTAGGGACCGTCATGGGTTCAAAAAATCTTAAGGCAATCGTCTTTAAGGGCAATAAAAAACGTCCGCTTTTTAATGAAAAACGAGTGAGAACGTTTTCAAAGGAACTTGCTGCAGAATCAAAAGACAATCCTGTTGTTCAGGCTTACAAAAAGATGGGTACACCGATGATGGTCGAGTCCGTCAATAAGATAAAGGCATTCCCGACCCGTTACTGGTCTGAAGGTTTTTTTGATAAATGGAAAAATATCAGTGCTGAGGCCTTGCATAATCAGTGCAACGTTCAGCCCCGTGCCTGCGCTAAATGTTTTATCGCTTGCGGCAGGATGACAACTGTGCTGAACGGCCCCTATGCCGGCCTAAAGATCGAAGGACCTGAATATGAGACCATTTTTGCCTTTGGCGGTCTCTGCATGATCGACAGTATTGAAGAAATAGCCTATTTAAATGATATCTGCGACCGTCTGGGTATGGATACAATATCCGCAGGAAATCTCTGTGGATTTACAATTGAGGCTGCCAGAAGGAAAAAAATCGATTTTCAGATAGAATATGGAGATGTGGATGCCATCGCCGGTTTGCTAAAAAAGATCGCAACGAGACAGGGCATCGGTGACGTTCTGGCCCGCGGGATTAGACATGCGGCACAGACCTGGAACATGGAAGACATGGCTGTGCATGTTAAAGGGCTTGAACTGCCCGGTTATGATCCCAGAGTTCTCAAGGGATCTGGGCTTGCTTTTGCCACAGCCGACCGTGGGGCATGCCATTTAAGGGCGACTTTCCATAACCCTGAGATAAAAGGCATGATCGCCCCGGAGATTATCGAAGGGAAAGCCGAACTTTTGATCGATTTCGAAGACCGTCTGACGCTTATGGATACACTTATTCTATGCCGATTTTACAGAGATATGTATCCATGGGAGCGTCTGGGAGAAATTATCGAGATGACCACCGGCTTAAAACAGGACAAAGCCGCGTTGCGCGAAAGAGCTGCTGAAATATCGACCTTGATTCGTTGCTTTAATATACGGGAAGGCATGAAGCCTGAAGATGACAATCTCCCGAAACGCTTTTACAAAGAAAGTCTTAAATCAGGACACGGGATTAAAAAACAAGAACTAGAAACCATGCTGCAGGATTATTATAATCTTAGAGGCTGGCATAAAAACGGATTTCCTGAAGTTATGCCGAACATTCCGTGAACAGTAAAAATCCTGGCCCAGGCGCCGCCCCAGAGGGGCTCTGCCCCGGCGGAAGGACCAGGCTTTGGTTGTCCCCGAGGGGATTTGCTTTATTGAAAGTTCATTGACTTATTGAAATTCCAAATAACAAATCCCAAAAAACAAATAAATAACAATGACCGCAATTCAAAATCCCAAACAAAAAAAATAATCGCTTTGCCTCCGGCCCGGAGGGAGATTTATTTGTTATTTGACGCTTGGGATTTGTTATTTAAGACACCAAACTCCAAGGCAGAGCCGGAGAACTCTGACCTGGCTCTCCGAGCCGGAGGCCCAAAGGACCAGGTTTTTCAGGGCAAAATAAAAAAAGGGTTTTCGATTCTTGCGGGTGCTTATGTATCCAAAGACTCGGTTACTGTGGTCAGATTACTACTTGATGCGACCGAACCGCAACGGGTGCGGTTAAAGGCAGCGGAAATGATCGGTGACATAGGGGAACTGGAAGCCATAGATCCGATTAGAAGTGCCAGATTCGGCAATGAGATTATCCAAAAAAAGGTCGATGAATCTGTGAAGAAGATTCATGAACGATATTTCACCCGAGAGTGCCCTTTTTGTGCGGAAATCATAAAGAAAAGAGCAAAAATCTGCAAGCATTGCGGAAAGGATGTGGCCGGGAAGTAAAACAGTAACACAGTCAAAGTCATATGGAGAGAGCATAACATGCGGATTTGTATGAATCCATTCATTTTGTTGTTTTTCGAAAGCGTTCATCCGCCTTTCTTGAAGTTATTAGCTTTATGCAACCTTTTTGAGAGGTACGGCTGTCATTTATTCAATCGTCAGATCACTGTGTTTAGGATCAAGTGTTTGAACCACTTGTTTCATCTTCTTTTTTATTATCGATCTGTCCTCTTTTTTCGGTTCAGACCCCTTTTCACCATTACGCAATCAAATTCTCCAATAATCCACTCATTTTTAATACGATAGATGGGATAGAATCCGGTGACTTCGAACCCTGCTGCACGGTACACTGACAGTGATTCGAGATAGTCAGGCATTCCCTCATATAGCTGAACGACAGACATCTCCGATTGAAGGCCAAGCAATGCGTCTACGCAATCGCCTGCACCGCGGAAAACTTCTAGGTCAAAACCTTGGGTATCGATTTTTAAGTAGACTTGCGGCTCACGGATACCATTGATGATTTCATGAAATAAGGAATCCAAACGCCGCACTTCGACCTTTTTTACCTGTATCACATCTGCTTCTGATGTAAACCGCCGCCGTGCTTCCTCACCAGGAAAAAGAAACGATGAGAGTTCACTTGCTTTAAGTTGCTGCATCTCGAGTTGGCAGGCTTTGCCGCCCAAGGCAAAGGGAAAAATTTTCCAATCGGCATCGCTGCGGGCCAATTCCTTCAGCACGGAATAACAAAAGTCCAGAGGTTCAAAAGAAACGATTCTGCCTGAATATCCAACGCTACGCAACAGTGAACCGAACTGTCCTTTGTTGGCCCCCACGTCGATTACGCAATTGATCCCAAGCGTCCGAAGCACGATTGACAAGTGGTGCTCAAGTCGCAGGTGGCTGTGTTTGGTATTTATAAGATCATATCCGAACCACTGTACAATCTTCCGTGCGACGCTCACGCTATTTCCTTTCTTAATTATGCATGCGAGAAAAGCTTTTTCCATCGGCTTTTCTTACGTTCCGCAGCCAGCTTATTCCCAAGGTCCTCGGATAGACCGGCAAGAGCCCTAACAAGGTCTACCTCATAGATACCGCTCGAGTACCTCAACACTACGTCACCATTGGGTGAAACGACGCGATCTCGCGTCAGTTCTTGAGGGATGTCTTTGAGTGACTCTGGGAGGCCATATTCGAGAGCAAAGGACATCAAATCACTGCTATCGATTTTTCTCCCCGTTCGAATCTCCTCAAAAAGCCTTTTCAGATGATAGTTCATATTTCCCTTTTGTTCGTGGCTTGCAAGTCGCGCGGCCCAACCCAAGAGTGCCTTGGAAGTCAGCTGTGCTATGGAGCGAACAGGGAAATGCGCGAGATGTAGCTGTTCCGCATCAAGAGGGCGGATGGTCTTTTTCCGCCGTTTGCCTTTTCTAATGCCATGATTCCCCACTTTGAGAGTGATTTTTTTGTTTATAGCATATTTTCGCGGGACGAATACCTTATAAATTGGAAAAGGTTCCTCCGTACGACGATACGGAATTCGATCGAATAAGAGAGAATCATTGAGTTCGTCCTCTGCGCGCGGCACGTAGTTTCGCCAAGGGACTTGATATACTTGGTCTGGAGAAAGTTTATCAAGCAGGGGTCTCACGCTGGGGTCTTCGTCGGAAGTCAAGAATTCGTCGGCATCAAGGGGAAGGACCCAATCAGCCCCGAACTCTTGTGCTGCACGCCTCATTTGCGCCGTGCTTGCCTCGGCCTGAAGGAACTCTTGTCGAGTATTTTTGACGATCTCGACCGGTGCACCCTCAGCTTTGAGGTGATTGAGAATGGTTAACGTATCGTCGATACTAAGATGATCAATCCCCCATTCCGGGTCATTTTTTTAAGAATCCTTGAATTTCAAGGGTTCACACAGTTTACTCAAAATATGTAGTCTCATAATAAAATGACATTACACGCTATAAATATTTTTAAATATATTGATAAATAACGATTGACAAGCATTTTTTTAAATGCTAATGTAGTCTAATAAATGAAAGGACTGCATTATGCATTTAAGTTACAGCTTCTCAAAGTATAAAGATAAAAAATATAAATCATACGCAATTGCCGAATCTTATCGTGAAGGCAAAAAGGTGAAAAAACGAACTATTTGGTCTATCGGCAAGCTCACTGATCGCCAAGCGGATCAGATAAGACTGATTCTCAAAGTAGCACAGAGTGAGGATGAAGTCGTTACCCGACTCAAGGATATTGTAGTCAAAGACAGTAAGGCTTATCTGGATATCGCCCTTGTCAACGAGTTGTGGAATTATTGGCAATTGGATCAGGCCTTCGATTTTGAGATTTCAGACAGCCCGCTTTCAACACCACTTATGGCAAAAATATTAACGATTAATCGCTGTACCGACCCTTGCTCGCATTATTCGGTCCCCAAATGGGCAAAACAAAATGCCTTGGCCAAAGTACTTAATATGGACTTGAGCGGATTAAATGACGATAAAATTTACTATGAACTGGATAAAATTCATGAAAATCATTTTTCAATAGAGAACTATCTTTTTAAGCAGACCTATTTAAAACATTCCGGTTCATACCAATACATAAATTACGATCTTACCACCTCCTACTTTGTTGGCTATAAATGCAAATTGTCTGCTTTTGGTAAAGGTAAAGCTGAATGCCGGGGCAGACGCCAAGTCTTGCTGGGGGTTTTGATCAACGATGAGGGCTACCCCTTTAAGTGGGATGTATTTCCCGGTAACACCGCTGAAGTCAAAACGCTCAAGCGAAATATCAATGCGTGCAAAACACGATTTAAATTAAGCGGTGCCAATGTCACCCTGGTTTTTGATCGCGGTATCATCTCCGATGACAATGCCCAAATGATTGAAGATGCAAACATGAAATACATTTCAGCATTAGACCGCAATCAGATTCCTGGTTGTGTTGTGGATTTAACCCCGTTTAAACAAATATCCACAGATGATGTATCCCCAAGACCTGATGGGTTTAAAAAATATGATGATGAGCTTTATTTTCATGACCACGGCGTAATTGGCGATAAACGTTTTATCGTTGGGTTTAATCCTACTTTATTTGCCGAGGACCGTAAAAACCGTAAAGAGAAGATTTGCTTTTTTGAAACCTATCTGAAAAATGAAAACAAAGATCTAAAAAATGCCCAAAGGGACAGAAAACTTAAAGCAACAGAAGGCCGTGTGCTCAACGAATTAAAAAGGCTTAAGATCAAAAAGTACTATGAGGAGCCAACCCTACATCCGATTGTCGTTAAAAAACGGTTGAAAAACGGCATTGTAAAGTCCGTTAACAGCTTTAAAGTCCAGGTAAAGAAAAAAGCTGATATCATTGTTGCGGACAAGCTGCTTGACGGTGTCTGTGTTTTTATTACCAACCACATCCAACGACAGGGAAGAGGATTTAAAGTCAACCCCCGCAAAGTCATACACGCTTATCGGGATAAAACAAAGATTGAAGATGTATTCAAAAACGTGAAGTCTTTTCTTAAAATCAGACCTTTCTTCGTTAACACTGAAAAACATGTCAAAGCAGTTTATACTATTTGCATTCTGGCATACTTTCTGAACAAATTTCTCGCAAATCAAAGAAAAGCTGTCGGCGAAAAAGATTATCTGAATTCCAAAGAACTCTATGCTCCGTTTAAGAACATTGACTTTGTGACTCTTTTTGACCCAATATCAGGTAAAACCGTTACAAAACCGGTCGAACTGCCGGAAAAGACGAGATATATATTAGAAAAAATTGGAATGCCTCATGTCTCGTCAAGTCAATAAAAATAAGGCCTTCACAGAAAGTGTAGTCGCAGAAACTTTGTTCGCAACTGTTTGAAAAGATTTACTTTTTTATTTTGAGTCCGGAACCTGGGATCAATGATAATCATCTGATCCACGAACCCGAGGTGGTGTCGCACAAAGGCCTCAATAACATCGGCCTCGTTACGCACCATAGTGACACTGACAATTATCATCTCTTGAAATACCCAGAGAACAAGGACTTGCTTTTTCGTCAAAACCCATTGGCACAATAAAACATCGGTTAATTATTGACAAGAATTCCCTTTTCGAGAGCGTAATAAGAGAGAATTTAAGGTTGTGTACCGTAACAGGATGCGTCCCAATAGGTAGTAGGACCGACTACCAAACAGCGATCATACTGCGGCAACCGACAACTTAGATGCAGATAACAGATACCGTTCGTATTGTCAAGAAGGCATTTTATAACATTTCAATAAATTCCGGTATATTAAATGATAATATTGACACGCCCACTGATAATAAAATGTAAAATATCTGAAACTCGCATAAAAGTGACCCTAAAGAAAAAACAGCGCCTAACACTTTTAATACAGACCGTTTAAAAACCGGCGATTATATAATTATAAGGCTAACGGATCTTGTTTGATGTGATCATGCAACGAAAGTCTTCAAAAATATGAGTCTTAATTGTCTTCCTTGGCATCGATAATGCTTTGGGTCTCGATTCTTTCTGCATCGATCCAGAGACCTTCAAGGTCATAAAAGCTACGAACAGGTTCATAAAAAACATGAATGATCACATGACCATAATCGAGCAGAACCCAGTGCCCTTCTTTTTTGCCTTCCACACTTAACGGCGTTATACCGTGCTTCTTTAAATCCACCTGAATATGTTCCGCTATAGCCATAACCTGACGATTGGAACGTCCGCTACAGATGATAAAAACGTCGGCAATAGAAGATAGTTTTCGTACGTCGAGAACAACAAGATCGATTGCTTTTTTCCCCAAAGCGGCGTTGATATAAAGATTAAGGGGTTGGGCTGGGAAAGGGTCAGGAAGATTTGTCATAAATAAAGTCCTTTGCTTTTTATAAAGGCTTCGACGATTTCAGGTACCAGAGATTTAATTGGGCGTCCTGTTTTGATAAGCTTGCGAATTTTTGTTGATGAAATATCAACATGAGTAACATCAAAAACAAAAACCGGCTTTTTTTCTTCATGAATGTAAGATGATTGCGAAGCTGATATGTTATATCCCTCTGAAATTCTGGATTTAAGATAATCTTCAAAGGGTTTCCGCCCAAAAACCGTGGCACCTTGTCCTGCAGAGCTTCGAGACATAACAATAAAATGGACCAGTAGAAAAAGATCTTTATAGGATTTCCAGGTGTCTATCTCTAAAAAGGCGTCCAACCCCATGATGAGAAATAGCTCGGCATCCTCAGGCAAAATCGACTTAAAATGGCGAACCGTGTCGATGGTATATGAAGGCCCGGAACGTTTCAGTTCAACGTCAGAAACCGCAAATTCAGGGTGGTTTGAAAATGATAGGCGGATCATCTCTATCCGGTCTCCGGCATCCACCAGGCTGTCCGGCTCTTTGTGGGGTGGTAGTGCCGAAGGGATAATAAAAATTTTATCCAGACCAAATCCCTTTTTAACTTCCTGAATAACCTGGATATGTCCAAAATGAATCGGATTGAACGTACCGCCGAAGAGTCCTATGTGTTTCAAAAATTCTCCGTCTAACTTCTTATCTGACCATCTCCAAACACAACAAACTTGGTTGTGGTAAGTTCCTCTACTCCCATAGGTCCGAAGGCATGCAGCTTTGAGGTACTGATGCCGATCTCAGCACCCAGTCCAAGCTCTCCGCCATCGTTAAAACGTGTGGAAGCATTCACCAGAACAACGGAAGAATCCACGTCGCGCACAAAGCGCCTTGCCCTTTTATAGTTACCGGTAACAATGGCTTCCGTATGGCTGGAACTATACTTTGTGATGTGCGAGATGGCCTGATCCATATCTTTAACCACTTTGACGGCCAGAACAAGAGCTAGATATTCTTCCGGCCAATCCGCTGGGTCAGCCTTCCGGGCATCAGGCAATATCCTGCATGTTTCAGGACATCCTCTGATTTCAACACCGGCCTTTATAAAGCGATCTGCCATTTGCGGCAGGAATTCCTGCGATATTGACCGGTGTACCAGCATTGTTTCCATGGAATTGCACACACCGGGGCGCTGAACCTTGGCATTGAAACAGATATTCTGGGCCATTTCCAGATCCGCTCCGTCATCGATATATATATGACATACCCCTTTGTAATGTTTCAATACCGGTATGGTTGAATTCTCCACAACAAAGCGAATCAATCCCTCCCCCCCGCGCGGGATAATAAGATCGATAAATTCCTCCTGATTCAAAAGAACCTTGACTGCTTCCCGGTCCCTGATCGGTACGACCTGGACGGCTTTTGCAGGAAGGCCGGTTTCAGCAAGTGCCTGGCTAATGATACTCGCCAGAGCCTGGTTTGAATGAAGCGCTTCCGATCCCCCTCGAAGAATGACCGCATTCCCGGCTTTCAGACAAAGGCCTGCGGCATCTATTGTGACATTGGGACGCGATTCGTAGATGATGCCGATCACACCGAGGGGTATGCGCATCCGTGAAACTTCCAGGCCGTTGGGTCTCAGCCATGCCTTGCTTGTGGAACCGATGGGATCATTAAGCTGTGAGACCTCCCTTAACCCTTTTGCCATGGATGTGATGGTTGCGTCTCTTACGGTAAGGCGATCGATCATGGCATCCGACAGATCCATCTCTTTTGCCATGGCAATATCCTTTTGGTTCTCTTTCTGAATATAAGTTGCCTGCTCCTCAATTTTATCTGCTATTTTAAGCAAAACCTCATTTTTTTTGTTTGAAGTACATCTGGCAATCTCCATGGAAGCAGCTCGGGCTTTTTTGGCCATCTCCATTATTGTCGATTCAATAGACATCTCTCACTTCCCCTTTGACAAACTCTTTATAAACGACCTATCCAGTACAAACCGGAAAAGTGACTAAAGTGAACTAAAGTTTGAAGTGCCTAAAGTTAAGGTGTCGCTTCACTCCATCCATTCATATAAAATTGGTAGAATTCCATAATTTTAGGCATTTTAGATCACTTTAGATCACTTCACACTTTTTTTTAAGTTTAGATTTTTTTGCCATAAAAAGCACAAAATCTACAACCAAGGAATTAATCATTTTGGGCCGTAATGGCCAGATTATCTCTGTGAATAACATCATCATAAATCTTATACCCGAGACGCTTTTTAATCTGGTTGGATTTAAGTCCCATGATCTTGCGAATATCGGTTGAACTGTAGTTTACAAGCCCGGTGCCCAGTGTCTCATGGTCACCTTTTTTGAATTCCACCGGGGCGCCCACACCGAAATCCCCTTCTACACCGACGATACCGCTGGGCAGAAGGCTTTTGCCTCTGTTCATAATTGCAGCGGCGGCGCCGTCATCGACCATAAGGACCCCTTTGGGTTTCAACGTAAAGGCTATCCAACATTTTCGGCTTTTGAGCTTCTTGGTTTTGGGTACAAAAAAGGTTCCAAACTTCTCGGCGGAAAAAAGTTTTTTCAGGATATCGGGTTTATCACCATTTGCAATAACCATTGGAATTCCGGCTGCGGTAACCTTTCTGGCAGCCTTTATTTTGCTGAGCATGCCGCCGGTACCGAGAGCCCCGGGAATTTCTCCGGCAAATCTTATAATATCCTTACTGATAGTGGACACAACCGGAATCAATGCCGCATCAGGGTTGGCGCGGGGATCTTTGGTGTGAAGACCGTCAATGTCTGTGAGATTGATCAGAATATCCGCATCCATCAGGAGTGTAATCATGGCTGCGAGGTTGTCATTGTCTCCAAACTGAATCTCTTCGATCATCACGGTATCGTTTTCATTGACGATCGGAACAACGTGCCATGACAACAGCATTAAGATGGCATTGCGCGCATTCAAGTATCTTTGTCGGTTGTTAAGGTCATCGCCGGTAAGCAAAATCTGGGCGACTTGTTTATGATCCCGTGCGAAAGCCTTTTCATATTCCATGATAAGTCCGGCCTGCCCCACGGCAGCAACCGCCTGCCGCTTTGGAATCTCATCCGGCCTTTTGTCAAGACCTACTTTTTTTACACCTGAGGCCATAGCCCCGGAAGAGACAAGAATAACCTCCCGTCCGCCGTCAATCAGCCGACATATCTGTCTGCTGATGGATCGGATCGCTTTTAAATTCAACCCTTGGTCCTCGGTTAGAACATTGCTGCCAACCTTAACCACAACACGCCTGGCATTATTAAAAATCGATTTTCTGTTATCCTTCATTGGGGCTGTCCAATAATTGAGTGATTTTTGAATTCAAATTTTTGATGCCTTTACCGGTGAGGGCTGAAATTAATAGTACTTGTTTTTCCTTTACGGCAGTTTGAAACTTCTTTGCCGCTTCCCGGACGTCCGGCAAATCGATCTTGTTAAGGACCACAATTTGAGGTTTTTCCGTCAATTTTCGATTATACATGGCAAGCTCTTTATTAACGGTGTTATAGGCATTTAGAGGATTATCCATATCGATAGCCGACACATCGATAAGGTGAATAAGAATGCGAGTGCGTTCAATGTGGCGCAGAAATCTGATGCCGAGCCCGGTTCCCTTATGTGCATCCTTTATTAAACCCGGGATATCTGCCACCACAAAAGGCTCCGCCCAGTCGGTTTGAACGACACCCAGGCTGGGGAAAAGCGTAGTGAAAGGGTAATTACCTATCTTGGGACGCGCTGAAGAAACTGAAGTAATAAGGGTGGACTTACCTGCGTTGGGAAGGCCTATGATACCGACATCCGCCAGAAGTTTGAGTTCCAATTTTAAAGTTTTAGTTTCACCCGGTTCACCGGGCTGGGCAAGCCGGGGGGCCCGGATTGTTGAAGTCTTAAATCGTGCATTGCCCTGACCGCCTCGACCGCCTCTTGCCACCACAAATGTTTCGCCACATTTGATTAAATCTGTTATGATCTGTCCGGTGTCGGGGTCCGTTACCAGGGTTCCGGGCGGGAGTTCTATGACCAGGTCTTGGCCGTTTTTCCCGGTCTTTTGTTTGCCCTGGCCATGGGCGCCGTTTTTGGCTTTGAAATGTTTCTGGTATCGAAACTGATACAGGGTCCGTTTTCTTGATGTTGTCTTTAAAACAATATCACCGCCCTTGCCCCCGTCTCCACCGTCCGGTCCTCCGCGTGGAATATACTTTTCACGTCTGAAACTGACACAGCCTCTGCCGCCATCACCGGACCAAACGGTAATAATCGCTTCGTCAATGAATTTCACGCTGCATGAACGCTTACTTTTTTCCGGGAACGACCCAGCCGTTCAAAAGCAACAAAACCATTAATTTTGGCAAACAGGGTATAATCCCTGCCCATTCCCACATTGTCTCCGGGATGGATTTTTGTTCCCAGCTGGCGAACCAGAATATTACCGGCTTTTACTTTTTGACCGCCATATCGCTTTACGCCTCTGCGTTGCCCCTGGCTGTCACGACCGTTCCTGGAACTGCCGCCTGCTTTTTTATGTGCCATTATGTAAACTCCTTGGTCAAACCTCGTTACGGTGTTATGTCGAGGATATCTTTTTTATTTCAGTAAAAAGTTAAAAGTTAAACGTGAAAAGTCTAAAGTTTTGCCTGTTGTTACGCTTCAATACTGTCTATTTTGATTGCGGTATACCGCTGTCGATGTCCCAGCTTGCGGCGATATCTTTTCCGTTTTTTATACTTGAAAACGATAATCTTTTTAGCCTTGCCCTGCTCAATTATGTGGCCTTTTACCGCCACATTATCAAGAAGCGGCCGACCAATACTCACGTTCTTTCCGTCTGAAAACATAAGAACCTTGTCAAAAGAGACAGAGCTGCCGATCTCTCCGGAAATTTTTTCTACCCTCAAAACATCGCCCCGATGAATTTTATATTGCTTTCCGCCCGTATTAACGATAGCGTACATTTATTTGATCCCTCCTCAAGGTCACTGACCCTGACTTTCATTTAAGAAAATGGTTATTATTAATCTATTACAGAAATTTGTCAAGATAAAATTAGCAAATTTACAGGGTAAACTCCTTTGATTTCGGTGCAGCGCAGCGACGGCGTGTTTCTCTTGGAAACCGACTGACTGTTTAAAGGGCTTTAGCACACGTTAGCCTGAGACGAATGAAATTATGGCTTAAAAAATATCAATGGGATAATTTAGCGACAAATTGTTCTTAATAACTTTGGCTCGGCTCGGGATTACGGGTGCTTAAGCACAAGTTTCAGTCGGTTGGAAAGAGATACACGCCGTCGTTTAGCGTCTTACCTTTATTGGGATTCAAATGCGTTTGCTCTGAACAAATTTGACGATGTTGTAAAAAGACCGTTTTACTTGTTTCGTAAGCATTTTTAGAAATTATGAAGCGTTTCAGTAACATCTCAATAAATTATGGGGTCGGATCAATAAGATTATTTCATGCACCAGAACTTATTGAGAAGTTACACGTTTCAGAGTATCATAGATATTTTCAGCACTGAGCCATCCCATCCGGCTAAGTAGAGATCTTTGAAAAATGTTCAATTTTGTTCAAGTCCAAGAAAGACGAAAATTTTAACCGCAGGAATACATTGAGTATTTTGAGGATTAAAATTTGAGTCTGACCCCAGAGGAATAGGCTACGCATTCCACGGGGCAGGCGCAGAAATTGGGCAAAAGGGGGCGTTTTGCAAAGGTCTCAAGGAGGCTCTTTTGGAAACCTACTTAACTCATCGTGTCAAACACTGGGATAAAGAGCATTACACATCTTCCAAGCACAAACTGATCGGCGAAGAACCCCTGTCGATCCGTGTTGAAGGTAAACCTTATTCTGTTGTTATGCGAACTCCGGGTGATGAATTAGCCCATGCCGCGGGTTTCTGTCTTGCCGAAGGGATTATTGATACTCCTGATGACATTAAGATCATCTCATGTTGTGACGGCACCGATTCTAATGTCGTCACCATTACTCTTGAGGAATCGCGTCAGAGCAAAATAACCGGACTTCTGGACAGGCGCGGCTTTATCAGCCAGACCAGTTGCGGTATTTGCGGCAAGGAGATCGTCAAAGATCTTTATCAGGTTATTCAACCCATGAAAAACAATGCTCAGATTGACGTGGGTTTAGCACTGGAATGCCTTGAAAATCTTTCCAGCCATCAGCCCTTGCGTGATCAGACCCGTGCGTCTCATGCAGCCGCACTATACGCTTCGGATTTTAAACTGTTATCGGTGGCTGAAGATGTGGGCCGGCATAACGCCCTTGATAAAGCTATCGGAAAGGTTTTCCTTAATCGCAATCTTGACGAGGCTTCGCTCTTGATCCTTTCTTCCCGTATCAGCTACGAACTGGTGCAGAAAGCTGCGCGGGCCCGTATCCCTGTCATATTGGCTTTCTCCCGGCCCACATCCCTGGCCGTGGAACTGGCATCCAAATTAAACATGACGTTGGCATGTCTTGCCAAAGCTTCCGGATTATACATTTTCTGCGGAGAAAACCGTTTCATTAGATAAAATCGGTATAGTTAAGATCATTGGCAGTAACTTTTCAAACGGCAGGGGATATCCCATTTTTTCAAAAGATTTGAAACACGTGGATGTACCACATGCTCCCAGGGTTTTCCGTCCACCATAAGGCGGCGAATTTCAGCGGCACTGATACCTTTTTTCTCGGGCGGCACTTCCCACAGAACGTGAGTATTGAGCCCCAGTGATTTAAAGATGTTGAGTTTCTTTTTTCCCCAGTCATCGTAAATGGTAAGAAAAAATAAACCATCCATGGGTACATAGTATTTATAAAGTTCGGGCATATTAATGGGAAACGGAACAACTGAGAACTCGTTGGATTTTATCCCTTCGGCCTGCAATACCTCATTAACCAGAATATACCGTTCATAATAGGTGAGCGGGTTGGATGAGGGATTATCTCTTTGAGAATCTGCATGTTCTTTTTTGGTCAACATGGGATCAGGATTGGTGATTCCAACAACCAAATGCCGGCAAAACTGTTTTCCCGCCAGAAGATATTTAACATGATCATTATGAAGTATCTGGAATCTTCCGTGAATGATGCCGGTTTCAGCCCTTTGAAATAGCTGTTTTTTTTCTAAGATGCTGTTCATTTTTTTTATATCCCTTACCTCAGAAACTGCCGAGAACACAGAGGTTGTATTACATGGTTTTAGGTCTCCATTATTTCTGTTTCTCCGCTTCATAAAAATGCCGTGCACGGTTATGCAGATATCCTTAAGCTCTCTTTCAATAAGAGTGATCAGTTACTCCAGTTTAAAGGACTTATACTTCCCTGGCCAGTAGGGTTGATCAAAAGGTGTATCCATTATTCCGTGGAGTTTTGACCGGTTTAAATGGTTCAAAACCATATATATCAGTTCTTTGCCCCTAAGAGTTCCCAGAGCACCGGAAGCTGCACTAATTTCATCAAACTGTCTGACCCGGTCTCGCCTTACGCTACTGCCATGAAACATGATCGGAACGCTTTCACCGGAATGGATCAACGGACCCGAGCTGGGTGTGGAATGATCGGCAGTTACAATAACCAGCAGTTGCGGATTTTCCAACAGGGGTTGGATCACCTTTCCAATACCTTTATCCAGGGATTCAATGACCGATTTTTTGGCCAGGGGATTTTTTTTATGTGCAGCCTCATCCGGTGTTTTGGTGTGTACATGTATAAAATCATACTCGTTTAAGCATTCATAAGCCATATGGATTCGCTCGGCCAGATCATTGCCGGGATTTCCGGTATCCGTGACTTTTTTAACATCAATGCCGATATATTTACCAAGGCCGCAGTACATCAGGCCTGATGACATGGACAGCCCGCGCAACCCGTATCGATCCGCAAAAGGCGTTATATCTTTCAGCTGTCCCGCCCTCTGGGTAACAAGGCTGTTTATCGGTATTTTGCCATTTTTAATTCTTGCCTGATTAACAGGATGCATCCGAAGCTTATGATAAACATGAATTAGATATTTTTTTAGAGCCCAAGCGGTATTTGCAGTTGCCGGGTCATCACAGTATTCGGCCCATGGCTGTATATTAATCAATGGCCTATTATTTACAAAGGGATCCGAGTCTGTAATAAAAGGAGACACACTGCCGTGAAGCGTAATAATACCGCGAATCCCTCCTGCCGGATAAAAGCGTATTTTAACTTCGTCTGTTTCAAATTCTCGAACGGTATCAACAAATTCCTCAATCTCTCCGTCTGAAATCACAGGTTTCCCCTGTTCAAGGACAAGTTTTTTTTCAGATTCTGTTATACTCGCAAAATGAGATAAAACTGCAACATCTTTGTGTTGAAATTCAATTCCTGCGCCCAATGCTTCCAGCGCCCCCCTGCCCGGAAACTCCTTTATATCATAACCGAACATGATAAAATGGGCATTTTCACTGGGAAGCGCCTGGCCTATGCAGGCAGCATGGTATAAACCGTTGGCAGACTCTACTGCCACTCTGTCCAGAACAGGCGTTTTGGCAGCCTGAAGCGGTGTCTTAAAATCAAGTTCCTCATATGATCTGTCCCCAAGCCCATCGAGCAGGATAAGAATACATTTTTCAGGCATATGGAATTCCTTGTAACTATTTTTGCAACGAGACCTTTGCAAAACGTCCCCTTTTGCCCAATTCCGGCGTCAGGCTCAAATTTTAATCCTCAAAATACTCAATGTATTCCTGTGGTTAAAATTTTCGCCTTCCTTGGCCTTGAACAAAATTGAACGTTTTTCAAAGGTCTCGTAACTCAATAAATTATGGAGTCAAGTCAATATCATCGTTTAATATACCAGAACTTATTAAGTTACTATTTTTCTATGCTTTTATCAAATATTTTCAAAATTCGAAACATGAAAACGGAAAGATGTGACGGCGAGTGCGCCTTATTTTTTGCACTTGCCATGCTCACCTTCGCATGTTTATAATTTTTAAGATGTAGTTTAACCCTTTTAAATTTTTCTGGCCGATACAAGGAAATTCGCATGGAGACACCCCCCTATGACAGAATTGTAGAGAACGCCATTTCTCTGGCAGAGACTTGGCAAAACCGTGCCAATGCTTTATTGACAGCTGAAGAAAAGGGAATTGCCCAACAGATGAAGGGTCTGGTAACGCATCCCCTGGATAAGGTGATTTTGACCCACTTGATTGATCAGAGCTTTCGCTCTGAAAACACCGCCCGCGTTGCCGACCAGATAAACTACTTGCTTGCAAAATACGGTGTACCGGATTTCTTTTCCTCCGTCGAAAGATTGCTTGCTCAGATGTTTATGGGTTTCGGCCGTTATATTCCCAGTATTTCCGTACCCAAGATGATTGAAAAAATGCGCCACGACAGCAGCCGCGCGATTATTCCGGGTGAACCCGAAGCCCTGGGTTCACATCTACATCTGCGAAAGCAGCAGGGCGTGCGCATGAATATCAACCGTCTGGGAGAAGCCATCCTGGGCGAAGCCGAGGCCCGACACCGCCTGGCAACCTATATAGATGATCTGAAAAGCCCGGACATTGAATACATCTCTGTAAAAATTTCCACCATCTATTCTCAAATTCAATCGCTGGCCTTTGAACACACCGTCACCATATTAACAGAGCGACTGTCACGGCTTTATGCGGCAGCCAGAGACCACCTTTATGTGCGCAGCGACGGCAGAGGGGTTCCAAAGTTTGTGAATCTGGACATGGAGGAATACCGCGATCTGGAAATAACCGCTGCTGCTTTTACCAGGACCTTAGATCAGGATGAGTTTAAAAATTATTCCGCCGGCATTGCACTTCAGGCATATTTGCCGGATTCATTTGCTCTGCAAAAAAAGCTGACCGCATGGGCCCGAACACGGGTTGAAAAAGGCGGAAGTCCCATCAAGATACGAATCGTCAAAGGCGCCAATATGGAAATGGAACAACAGGAATCCGCTCTGCATAACTGGCCTGTGGCCCCTTACGACAATAAGCTTGAAGTGGACGCCAATTACAAACGGATGATCGATTTCGGCATGGCGCCGGAAAACATCAGAGCGGTGCACCTGGGCATCGCATCCCACAATCTATTTGAGCTGGCCTATGCCGATCAGTTGGCCCGGCATTATCACGTCACCGACTGTTTTTCCTTTGAAATGCTCAAAGGCATGGCAGATCACGTGCGCCGGGCCATTCAGGGAATTTCGGGAGATGTTGTCGTCTATGCACCGGTAGCCACCAGAAAACAGTTTATAAATGCCATTGGCTACCTGGTTCGTCGCCTGGATGAAAATACGGCCGAAGAAAATTTTCTGCGGTATTCTTTTGATCTTAAAACCGATTCCAAATCCTGGGAGTTTTTGAAAAAGCAATTTATAGCTTCTTATCATTACAGAAATAAGGCCGGCCAAACACCGAACCGGATACAGAATCGGCAGGAGGAGACGTTTCCGTATCCCATGGGGACCTATCATGAAAACGAGTTCAGCAATGAACCGGATACGGACTGGGCTCTGTCCGCCAATCGTAACTGGGCCGAATCCATACGCAATAAATGGAGAAAGTCTCCGGAACATCCACCCATAAAAATACCCCTGGTGGTCGGCGGAAAAGAAATTTATGCGGACCGGCCTATCAAAGCGTGTTGGGATCATTCTCAGTTCCCGAAAGAGGTTTGTATCGCCACCTATGCCGAGGCTGTTGACGACGATATCCAGCAAACGCTGAACGTTGCCCAAGCCGACCCGGACGGCTGGCGGCGCAAGAGCATGCGAGCCCGTCATGAAATCCTGTCCAGAGTCGCCATAGAGCTTCGTAAAGCCAGGGGCGATCTGGTGGGTGCGGCGGCGGCAGATACCGGCAAAATTTTCACCGAAACCGATGCCGAGGTTTCTGAGGCCGTCGACTTCGCGGAATATTATCCTTTTTCTGCCAAAATATTTACTGGCCTTCCCAATGTCACGGGCAGCGGTAAAGGCGTGGGGCTGGTCATTTCTCCCTGGAACTTTCCGGTTGCCATTCCCTGCGGTGGAATGACGGCATCTCTGGCTGCTGGCAACACCGTTATTTTCAAACCGTCGTCAGCCGCAGTTCTCACGGCCTGGATATTGTGTCAGGCGTTCTGGAGGGCCGGCGTTTCCAAAAACGTGTTGCAGTTTCTGCCCTGCAGCGGTTCAACGGCAGGCGCAGCACTTACCAACCACCCTGATGTGGATTTCATCATTTTGACCGGCGGCACCCATACCGGCATGACCATTTTAAAGCAGCGGCCGGGGGTCTATCTGGCCGCTGAAACCGGCGGGAAAAATGCCACCATCGTTACCGCCATGTCCGATCGGGACCAGGCCATCAAACACATCCTTCACTCGGCGTTTAGTAATTGCGGTCAAAAATGCAGCGCAACTTCTTTATTGATACTCGAAAAAGAGGTCTATCAAGATGCAAACTTTAAAAAACTGCTGGTCGATGCCGCCCAAAGCTATCCGGTAGGATCGGCCTGGGATTTTGAAAACAAAATGGGGGGGCTGATCCGGCCCCCGGACGGAGATTTGAAACGCGCGCTGATCCAGCTCGAACCCGGCGAATCCTGGGTCCTGAAACCTGAAAATATGGATGACAATCCTTACCTGTGGACACCGGGCATCAAGTGGGGTGTGCAGCCGGGAAGCTACACCCACACCACCGAGTTTTTCGGTCCTCTGCTGGGCGTGATGCAAGCCCAAGATCTGGATCATTCCATCGAGATGGTCAACCAGACCGGGTACGGTCTGACATCGAGTCTTGAGAGCTTGGACCCCCGGGAGCAAAAGCACTGGAAGGATCGCATTTACGCCGGGAATCTCTATATTAACAGAGGCACAACCGGTGCGGTTGTTCTGCGCCAGCCCTTCGGCGGTATGGGAAAATCGGCCCTGGGCGCCGGAATTAAGGCCGGCGGTCCCAACTATGTGGCTCAGTTTATGAATTTTGAAGAAGTCGATTTTCCTGCTGTGGGTGCAATTCAAAATGATCATATGTTGCTGAGGCTTTGCCATGAGTGGCAGCAAAAGCTAAACTGGGGACAATTGAGCAACTTTAAAACAGACCTGATCAAAACCATCCGGGCGGTTAAAAGTTACCTTTATCACTGGGAACAGGAATTTTCCCAAGAAAAAGATTATTTCCATTTGCGGGGGCAGGACAACATCGTCCGTTATTTGCCGATCGGTACGGTGGTTGTCCGCATCCATTCCCACGACACCCTGTTCGATGTTCTGGCCCGGGTCGCCGCAGTAAAAATCTCAGGATGCAAGCTGATGGTCAGCCTTGCCAAAGGGTTGAAAAACCCGGTGACCGATTTCCTTGAAGACAAAACGGGCAAGCGGTTCTTGGGCGAGGTTGATGTAAAAGAAGAGTCGGACAACGATCTGATTGCCATTATGCCCGAAGTTCAGCGTATACGATATGCCGCCCCGGACCGGGTAACGGATGCCGTGTTCCAGGCTGCCGCCCAAACCGGCTTTTATATCGCCCGAACACCGGTAATGATGGAAGGGCGCATCGAGCTGCTTCAGTACTTTCAGGAGCAGAGCATCTGCAACAATTATCACCGCTACGGGAATCTGGGAGAACGTGGCCTGGTTTAAAATATCAACTCAAATCTTAGCAATCCCACAAGTTATATCCGGGGATGCAGTTCTAATTCCACAAGCGTTTTTATCACCAGAACAGTATGTAACTATTTCATAGAGTTTTAAAGAAAAATAAGATATTAATTGCCTGACATCATTTAATTTTTTTCATCCGGTGGCATTGGAAGAATTGCTGAAATGCTCTGAAACAGCGGACATAACCGTTTAAAAGGGGGAAGAGGGGTTGCCCAGTAAATATGTTGCGCAGGCGTCCTCTGACTCCCACGCTGTTACACGGGTAACTTTTATCTTAGAGTTATTTAATTGGGTTCGAAGGGAGTTTGCAATATAACGGGCAATGTTTTCCGAAGACGGAGGATTATCATCATTAAAGTAATCCAGTTCATTTAAAAACTTGTGATCCAGCCTTACCATAATTTCAGAGACATGCTTTTTTAGTTCTCCAAAATCTACCAGTACTCCGGCATTATTGAGAGTTTCGCCGGCCACGCAAATTTCGATCTTCCAGTTGTGCCCGTGCAGGTTTTCACATTTTTTGGCCACCATCTTGAGCTGATGGGCAGCTGCAAAATGGGTAACAACTTTTAACTCAAACATGACTTGCCATCCTCTTAATTATATTCCTCAGTTAAATTCATGAATTCGTGAGGCGTCGAATTCATCAACACTGGGCTTAAGATTGATTGATCAGGATGCGCCGGCATTGCCGCTTTTGAGAATATTTTTTAATTTGTTCGACAGCTTGCCTGATTCGATTTTGGCGAATTCTTTAAGAAGCGCTTCCTGTTTCTTGTTGAGATTAATGGGTGTTTTTATTACAGTCTGAATTATTTGATCACCCCGTTTGCCGCTCCTGAGAGAAGGGATTCCCTCACCGCGAAAACGAAACAGGTCACCGGGCTGGGTGCCTTTTGGAATTTTAAGTTCCTTTTTGCCGTTTAAGGTGGGTACCGATATGGTATCGCCAAGGGCGGCCTGTATAAAGGAAATTCCCACCTGGCAGATGACGTTTGTGTTGTCTCGCTCGAAAAAGTCATGGGATTTCACATGAATAAAAACATAAAGATCTCCCGGAGGCCCTCCATAAACACCTGCTTCACCTTCACCGGTGAGACGAAGCCTCGATCCGGTATCCACACCGGCAGGAATTTTTACGGCCACCTTCTTATTAACTCTAATCCGGCCGGTCCCTTTGCAGGTCGTGCATGGATGCGGTATGGTTTGCCCATTACCGCGGCAGTGGTGACATGTGGTCCTCACCGTAAAAAATCCCTGGTTGCGGGAAACCTGGCCGGTTCCGTTACAATGCCTGCAGGTTTCCGGATGAGTACCCGGCTCGCAACCAATCCCCTCACAGGAAGGGCAAACCTCCTCCTTTTCTAAATCTATTTCGGTTTCTGTTCCAAAGGCGGCCTCCATGAAGCTAAGCGAAAGGTCGTAACGAAGATCAGCTCCCTTTTGAGCCCTGGTTCTGGATCGACGGCCACTGCTGAATCCGAAAAAATCCTCAAAGATTCCTCCGAAACTAGAAAAAATGTCTTCAAAACCACTAAATCCGGAAAAACCTAATCCTTCAAGGCCCTGATGACCGAACTGGTCATAAATATTCCGTTTCTGAGGGTCTCGAAGTACCTCATAGGCCTCGGAAGCCTCTTTAAATTTTTCTTCAGCCTCTTTATTGCCGGGATTTCGATCTGGATGAAATTTTAAGGCCAGCTTTCGGTAGTGAGCCTTTAACTCGTTATCATCCGCATTACGGTTTACGCCTAAAACCTTGTAGTAATCTCGTTTGCTAGTCATCTATAGTAACGTCTCTGTATTTCTATCCCGCTATAAACGGGATCAAAATCACAAATCTTTTAACGGCAACCGGTTTATGACATCATCCCATTAATTCCAATTAAGGTGAAGCCCTTAACTTGGGCTTTCCATACCCAGATCATAATCCATTACTATATAATAAAGTGGATCGGTTATGAGAAAAGACGATATTTTATTAACTAGATAAAATAATACAAAAACCGGTCTTGTCAATGAAGAATGGGGATTTAAAAATTGAAGATTTTCGACTGAAGATTTATTCCCGCCGGACATCCTATCCCACAAACGGCCTCCGAATAACAGTATCCTTTTGCCATCGTGAGTCATCCCGATTCGGATATTCAATGTTGTAGTGAAGCCCTCGGCTTTCTTTCCTGTGGCTGGCGCATTTGATAATAAGTTCAGCCACGATAGCTATATTTCTAAGCTCAATAAGATCTGCGGAAACCCTGAAATTCCAGTAATATTCATGGATTTCTTTCTGAATGATTTCAATTCGCCGCTTTGCCCTGGCCAACCGTTTATCCGATCGGACGATTCCAACATAGTTCCACATTAATCGTCTGATTTCATCCCAGTTATGTGAAACCATAATAACTTCATCACTGTCTGTTGTACCGACTTCATCCCATGGCGGAGGGGCAGGAGTGAAACTGAAATCCAATATATCGAGATCCTTGACCGCCTGTTTGGCAGCGGTATGGGAATAAACCAGGGCCTCGACCAGTGAGTTGCTTGCAAGTCTGTTGGCCCCATGAAGTCCGGTGCAAGCCGTTTCACCGACGGCGTACAGTCGATGCAAATCTGTTCTGCCAAACATGCCGGTTGCGACGCCGCCGCACAAGTAATGGGCGGCGGGAACAACAGGGATAGGTTCCTTTGTCATATCAAAACCAAAGGTAAGACATTTTTCATATAGATTAGGGAAGCGTTCTTTTACGAAATCGTCATTTTTGTGGGTTATATCGAGAAATACGGAATCGTCTCCGCTTTTCTTGAGCTCATTATCGATCGCACGGGCAACCACGTCACGGCATGCAAGATCCTTCTGAGAATCATATTTTTCCATGAAAGCCTTACCGGAAGAATCAATTAGAACCGCTCCTTCACCCCTCACGGCCTCTGAAATAAGGAAATTCTTGGCATCCGGGTGATACAAACAGGTGGGATGAAATTGGACAAATTCAAGGTTGGCCACCGTGGCGCCGGCCCTGTATGCCATGGCAATCCCGTCTCCGGTGGCAATATCAGGATTGCTTGTGTAAAGATAAACCTTTCCCGCGCCGCCGGTTGCAAGGAGTGTTATCTTAGCGCAAAAAGTTTTGACCTGATTTGTTTGTCTGTCAAGAACATATGCTCCGCAACAATAGTCTTCATGGGTCGTAGTGATTGGCCCCCTTTTCATACGGGTTGAAATGGTGATAAGATCTATGGCGATATGATTTTCGAACAGGGTAATCCGATCGTGATTTTTGACATGGGCCACCAGGACACTTTCAAGCTCCATTCCGGTCATGTCATGGGCATGCACAATTCGCTTTTGAGAGTGGCCCCCTTCACGTCCTAAATCAAAATCAATATCCAAATCAGGCGATTTGGGATCTAATCCCTCTTTCTCTTTTAAATTGAAATGTACACCAAGTTCGACTAACTCGCGAATTCTGTCAGGACCGTTTTTAACTACCATATCCACAACATCCCGGTTGCATAGACCATCCCCTGAAGCCAGCGTATCCCGAATGTGAAGATCAAACGAATCAACTTTGTCGAAAACAGAGGCGATTCCACCTTGAGCCTGTGAGGTGTTGCTGTCCATGATCCCTTTCTTGGTGACCAAAGCAACACTGCCAAATTTGGCCACCTTAAGGGCAAAACTAAGGCCGGCTACGCCACTGCCGATTATTAGAAAATCTGCATTAATCTGCGTCATAATATTATTTTGTATTGAAAAAATCGAATCTGTCAATAATTTCTTTAAAAATACCGTTAGATATGATAACGTTTTTAAAATAAACAGCTAAAGTCCAACCCGGACAAACTGGAAAAGTTACAAGTGAGCTAAAGTTTGAAGTGCGCTAAAGTTAAGGAGTCGCTACGCTCCGGCTTTTATACAAATTGGAAGTATTCCTTAACTTTAGGCACTTTAGCTCACTTTAGGCATTTCACACTTAACTGGCTAAGCATTTTTTTTGCCACAAAAAGCACAAAATTTACAACTAAGGGCCTAAATCTTAAAACCTGAAACATGATAGATTCGACCTTTTACGAATTCGTCTATTTTAAAAGCGATATATTTATATGATAGCATACGATTTGCAATGTATCAACGGCCATTCCTTTGAAGGTTGGTTTGAAGACCAAAATGCATACGAAAAACAGAAAAAAAATGGCTTTATTTCATGCCCGATTTGTGACAGCACTTCCATTGCCAGAGTTCCTTCGACTTTTGCCATAAAATCATCTGCGTCTTTGAAAGATATTTATGACCCACATGAAGATCTTGCAAATATTAACAGCAAGTTAGTCGATTTTGTAGAGAAAAATTTTGATGATGTGGGATCTGATTTTACAAAAGAAGCCTTAAAAATGCATTACGGCGTTTCAGAGCCGAGAAACATTAGGGGTGTCAGTACAAAGGAGGAAGAAAAAACGTTAAAAGAAGAGGGGGTGCAGTTTATCAAGATCCCCATGCCGACAGTGCCTGATACGAATGCTTAGGTTAGTGCCCATCCATAAATGGTCTTTTTGCCCAATCTCTGCGTTATGTTCAAAAAATAATCCTCGGAATATTAAACATATGCCTGCCTGTCCCGTAGGTCCGGCAGATCGTACTGGGATGGTTATTTTTTTCACATGCCTTGATCTTGAACAAAAATCCTCATTTATGGATGGACACTAGTTTAGGAAATAGATATTTCATGAAATACTCGGATTAACCTTTGCACCCCATGCGGTCAGGTTTTCGGTAATGAACGTTACGATTTGCTGGTGTGTCACCTGGCCACTCCCTTCCACAGTTATCGGTTCTCCGAATTTTATATATATTTCTTTGCTGGGATCCACGGGGCCCATATCCTTGATGATTCTTCCATTACCCTGAAAATCGGTTTTCAATGCGACCGGAACCACGGCTACCCCGGCTTTTCGCGCCAGCTTAACTCCCAGTGAATTAAAAGATGCCGTATCAAACACGATGCTTCTGGTGGCCTGGGGAAATATTATGATCGAACAGCCTTGAGAAATCAATGCTTGTCCCTGGTTCAAGACCAATTTCAAATCTTCTCGAGGGTTTTGCCGTGTAACTGCGATGGGACGAACTGCTCTTATAATCGAGCCGAGAACCGGGTATCTTAAAAGCCCTTCCTTAACCACAAACGTGACTCTGTTCAATGCAAGGAGAATGCAGGGAAGAACAAGGGTGTCGAGCAGGCTCATGTGGTTGGCAATGTAAACCAATGGCTCCTGATGATCGACCAATCCTTTCAGTCCTGATACATGAAGCCTTCCGCCCGCAGATTCAACAATTTTAACAACACCCAGAGAACCGCGTGCCCAGGTCTTTCGTTCATAAACTCCCTTTCGTGCGGTTAGACTTTCTATTAGGATGATATTCAGAAGCTGAACATAATAAATAAACGTCGCCCAGAAGGGAAATTTCTTTACCAGAAAACGACGTGTTTGGGAACTATGATAACCGACGTTGGTTTTGAGAATATGCCAGAATTGATCTATCTCCATACTTCTCTTTCAGTTCATTTTTTTTTCAAAACCGTTGTAAATAGATTTCAGGCGAATTTTTTCCCGTTCCACACAATCTAAAATAGAGGCTAAATTTTCCCCAGGGTACGGTGGCTTATGCGCAATTTCAAGACAAAAGTCCAGACCCGCTTCCAGATTGTTTTTAAATTCCAGCAAAGCTTTTATTGAACTAGGCGTTAAAGAAGAATCCGCCACCATCCTTTCAAAATAGTCCACATACATCACAATTTCCTTGGCAAACATATGCGGCCGTTTGGATGAAACCAGGGATGAACCTCTTCCATAAATATGGTCTACCATCTCCACCAGGGTATAAAATTTACCAAACCATTCAATATTAGGGCCGGGACATATTGATTGGGGCGAATTTTCTTCTTTGGCAATCCCCAAGGTAATAAGCGCTCCGTTCCCAAGATGGTCGCAGATACAGGTCTTTTCCACAACCTTTTTGCAAAGCCTTGCTTTTTCATCAACTGAAATATCCATATTCTCAATTTCTTTTAGTTTTGTCTTTTGATACTCCCGTGAGGCAAGGCAAATCGGTTTTTCGGTGAACTCTGTGTTGGACACAAGAATATTTTTTGGGCATGGAGAACCGGCTCTGCCTTCCGCCACCCTTTTTCGGGTCCATATTTCAGATCCTGTACCATGCACATTGTTAAAAGGAATTCCCAGCGGAGATACGTCACTCATGTAAAGATCATCTTCTTGAGCCTGTCGTAAAAGTTCACGGGTAGTGGCATCCACGCGGGTTACTTCCGGAACCAGCAGAAAAGGACTGGCCCATCCTGTTCGATCTATATTAAATTCTTTTAATCGACGGACTTCTCCATGAGTCCCTATCCCTCCCTGCACGGTAATAAGCGGGCGGTCATTCAATTCAGACTCCGGATAGTTCCATCCCATTTTTTTATAGTACTTTTGTATCAGCGGTTGAAACTCCGACATCAAGTTTTTGCGTTTCTCCTTGAATTCCTCAAGAAGAACAGGCAGTAAAATTCCATTGGAAGCAAAGACATGGCCGCCACAGTTCAGCCCTGACTCAATGCGGAATTCATGCACTTCAAGACCTTTTTTAGCTAAAAATTTACCCTGAACAAGGGCTGAACGGAAATCGCTGACTTTGAGGATGATTCGCTTTTTGATCCGGCCCATTTTATCCCTGTAAAAATCCTTGAATCGGGTCATATAACTGAACAAGCGCCGGTTAAAACCGGCTGAATATACAATGCCGGACTCAAGGCAACTATTGGCATACCCCTTAAGCCCTGCTTGGGCATCGCAAAATTCATCGCCAAGAGGATTGCCGTTTTTGTCAAAATGAGTCCGATCCAAAGTAACCATCATATTAACATCTATAGAGCCGGGTTTCATGCGTGATGTTAAATCTTTTTCAAGAGCATCTCTTTCATGACCGGGCTTCATTTTGAGAAATTCTTCATATTTTTTTCTCAGAAGAGATTCTTCAGGCAACAGTTCAAAATATTTACGTTTATTGTTATTTTTAAAAAAAGGCTGATTTCTTATTTCTTCCATTTTTTTCAAGACAATCTCATAGACGGTGTCGAGGTAGGCGGTGATCCTTTTCGCCCGACCGTCCTCCGCATTTCTGGGTATTTTGACATAAGGAAGGTTGAACTTTGAAGTGTAATATTCCCGAATTTTTTCTAGTAAAAGGTCATCCACTAGTGAAATAACCGAAGAAATGCCCAAAGGCGCCACACGGATCGGTGTGTCAACCGAGTGCCCGGTTCCCATAACAGGAATGTGAAAAGTGTGGAAATAATCTGTCATATTGATTACCAGCGCAAGAGAATTGAACCGTAAGTCAGACCTGCTCCAAAGGCCATAAGTATTAAATTTTATTCTTTCGCCTTATATTATAGTCTTCCCCAACCCGGATAAACCAGAAAAGTTACTAGTGAGCTAAAGCCCGCCCTGGTGCTAATCGTTCATATAATGATTTGACTTATGCACCATTACAAACATGACTTTTTGAGTACAGAGTATTGGTGATCGGTCTGGGCCAGGGTTAAGGAATTCTGTCAATTATATAAAATCAGCGGAGCGACCTGCCCGCTCGTGCCTTGCAATGGCAGTCGGGAGCGACACCTTAACTTTAGGCACTTTAGATCACTTTAGGCATTTCACACTTAATTGGTTAAGCATTTTTCTGCCATAACAAGCACAAAATTTACAACTAAGGTACTAATACATTATAACCTGATTTATCAGATGGATCTTAATCACATAAATATTCTTATCGTCGGCCTCGGCATATCAGGAATTGCAGCAGCACGGTTCGCCCATAAAAAAGGTGCCTCTGTAACGGTAACGGATATGGCCGGTGAAAAAGAGCTGGGCGCTTATGCTCCCATAGCACACAAACTGGGTGTCAATATGGAACTCGGGAACCACAATATTGAAACCTTTGAACGGGCTGATCTTATCGTGGTAAGCCCCGGCGTTCCCCTTACAATTCTGCCGATAAAACGGGCCATAGCAAAAGGAATTCCCATAGTAGGAGAGCTCGAGCTTGCTGCAAGATATATCCGGGAACCTATTATTGCCGTATCCGGCACCAACGGTAAGACTACGACAACCGCGCTTTTGGGCAGCATGCTTGAAAAGTCGGGGTTTAAGGTCTTCGTTGGCGGCAATATCGGCAACCCATTGATCGATTGCGCAGACAAAAGAGAACCAGCAGACATTGTTGTGGCTGAAGTCAGCAGTTTCCAGCTCGATACCATCGATACGTTCAGGCCTCGTGTGGGCGTTCTGCTAAATATCACTGCCGATCATCTGGACCGTTATCCGGACTTTAATTCCTATGCCCGGTCAAAAGGTCGGCTCTTTGAAAATCAGCAACAAAGCGACAGCGCAGTTTTAAACGGTTCCGATCCGATCATCCACTCAGTAACCAAAGACCTTCGCGCCCGAAAGCTCATCTTCTGTCATCAGGATAATTCTCAAGCTAAATACAGGGAAAATGCGGTCATCCGCCGGGGTGATCCGCCAACCCCTGCCAACATAACGATTCGCATGAAAAAAAACCAAAAAATATCTATCGACCTTTCCGGGACAAACCTTCTGGGCCGGCACAATCTTGAAAATGCCGCCGCGGCATCACTGGCGGCCATTGCCGTCGGCGGGACCCCGGAAGGAGTGCAATCAGCCCTGAACGATTTTAAGGGGCTTCCCCATCGGACAGAATATATCTCGACCCTAAACCACGTGCATTTTTTCGACGATTCAAAGGCAACAAATGTTGACGCAGTAATAAGAGCACTTGAAACCTTCGGTGAACCCATCGTCCTTATTATGGGGGGCCGTAATAAGGGAGGAGATTTTCATAAACTTTTGGAACCGGTTCGACAACACATTAAAAAACTGATCGTAATGGGAGAGGCAAAGGATAATATAAAATCTGTTCTTGAGGAAGTTTGCAGGGAAAGAGTGCAAACCGCATCTACAATGGAAGATGCGGTACTTTCGGCATATCGTGCGGCATCGCCCGGTGATATTGTGCTTTTATCTCCAGCCTGTTCAAGCTTTGACATGTATAGCAGTTATGCTGAACGCGGAGAAGATTTCCGCCGGGTGATCGGCAATCTTAAAGAACCCTGAAATAAAATAAGCATGACCGAAAATAACCAAAAAAGCCGGAAGACTGGCGAACAGTCCTTCTATTACGATGTCAGGCTGTTGTTCCCGGTTCTTTTCCTGGTGGGCATAGGAATTGTAATGGTCTATAGCGCAAGTTCCGCCCTGGCCTTTAAAAAATTTGGAACCGAGTATTATTTTTTAAAAAAACAATTGCTTTTCGCTTTATTAGGAATCGTCGCCCTAATAATCTGCAGCCGTTTTCCATACCGGTTTTTTCGTTCTTTGACATATCCGCTCCTTATCCTGGCTCTGATTTTTCTTGCTGCAATTCTGATTACCGGGCTCGGATATTCGGCAGGAGGGGCAAAACGGTGGTTACGTCTGGGGAGTTTTTCATTTCAGCCCTCTGAATTTGCCCGTTTTGCACTGGTAATCTATCTTGCTCACTCCATGAATAAAAAAAAGGATGTGCTTAAGGATTTTTATGTGGGTTTTCTGCCACATATTATGATCCTTTGTATGTTTACCGTCCTGATCATTTTTCAGCCTGACTTCGGTTCAGTGATTATCCTTGGAGTTCTTACATGGGTTATGCTTTTTGTCGGCGGCGTTCGCATTTTGCATTTAATAACGTCATTGGTTTTGATAATCCCCATTGCATATTTTTTTATGGTCAGTGCTGACTATCGCTTAAAACGTATCATGAGTTTCCTGAATCCGTGGCAGTATTCTGCAAATGACGGCTACCAGATTGTTCATTCCCTCATGGCTTTTGGAACAGGAGGAATATGGGGCACAGGTATCGGGAAAGGCTATCAAAAGCTGTTTTACCTTCCTGAACCCCATACCGATTTTATCTTTTCGGTAATCGGAGAGGAACTCGGACTTTGGGGAGTCCTGATTATCCTGGGTCTCTATATACTGATTTTCTGGAGGGGAATCTTTATTGCCAGAAATTGTAAAGATTCATTCGGATCATTCGTAGCCATCGGGCTGACAACGGCAATAGGCCTCCAGGTATGCGTTAACATGGGGGTTGCCCTCGGACTCCTGCCGACCAAGGGACTTACCCTCCCTTTTTTGAGTTACGGCGGCACATCCCTGTTATTAAATATGGCATCAATAGGAATACTGATGAATATAGGAACCGCTAAAAAAGTTTTTAAAAGGCCTAAAGGTAATGGTCTCGTAAAAAGTTAAAAAACGATTTTCACGAACGTTTTAAGTTTTAGGTGTTAAGTTTTAAGCATCTGCTAAAACAGCTAATCTTAATATCCTAAAAGCTGAATCCTAAAACCTAAACTGTGATGAATTCTTAGTTTACGAATTCATCAGGGTTTTAATTCTGTTCAAATGACAAGCGGCAAACAGAACTTAGGGGCTTCGCCCCAATTGGAATAATGGAACAATGGAGTAATGGAATAATGGGTTTGAAGGAGTTTTTTACAATTACAATGTTTTACTTCCGCCTTTATCCCCAATATTCCAACATTCCAGCATTCCATTCTTCCATTCTGATGACATAAACAGGTTACTATTAATAAACCTGTATTTTCAAGAAGTTGTAGAATTTCCGAGACGTCAGTTATGGGGCAAAGCGACAAAAAAGCACAGATAGCAAGAGACTTTCGCTCATCTCGGGAGTCTTCGGGTCCCTTGCGCATTGTCATCGCCGGTGGAGGCACCGGCGGCCATCTTTTTCCAGGCATCGCCATCGCTAAAGAATTTATGGCCAGAAATTCGAACAACAGACTTTTATTTGTCGGTACCGGCAAGCCCTTTGAAACCAAAGCGTTAGCAAAAGCAGATTTTGCCCATAAACGTATTACATCAGAAGGAATCAAGGGCCGGGGACTATGGAACCAGGCCAAGTCTATCCTGAAAATACCTAAAGGGATATTTGAATCTGTCATGATCCTGAAACGATTCAGGCCGGATCTGGTCCTTGGTGTAGGGGGATATTCCGCAGGCCCTTTGGTTGCCGGAGCATGGCTTCTAGGCATTAAAATAGTTCTTCATGAGCAGAATATTTTGCCGGGAATTACAAACCGAATTTTATCCCGTCTTGCCGACCGGGTATATGTTTCGTTTGATGATATTCCAACCGGTTTAAGCCCTAAAAAAGTTCTTTATACCGGAAACCCTGTGCGCAGAGAAATTCTGCAATACCCAAAGAATCAAAAAGGCTTCGGAATTGACGATTCAGAGCAAAAGCGACATTTTGTGATCCTGATACTAGGGGGAAGCCAGGGAGCTCACAGCATAAACATGGCTCTTTTGGAAGCCATAGAAAAGATCAAAGACAAAGATAAGTTTTTCTTTATTCATCAGACCGGACTCAATGATGAAACAAGAGTAAAAAATGCATACGAACTGTATGGTATGTCCTACAGAGTTCAGGCATTTTTCAATGATATGGACCGGCAATATCAAAAAGCCGATCTTGTCATATGTCGGGCAGGAGCAACAACAGTGGCGGAAATCAAAGCTGTTGGAAAGAGCGCTATTTTCATACCGTTCCCTTTTGCTGCGGATAATCACCAGGTTTTAAACGCCCGTTCGTTGGAAAAAGCCGGGGCCGCCGAAATGATCCTTGAAAAAGATCTCAACGGCAAAGCCCTTGCCGAGCGAATTGATTTTTACGCCTCAAACCCGGATACGCTTCGTCAGATGGCATCCCGGGCAAAGGACCTATGTCGTACCGATGCAGCAACAGTTATTGTTGATGACTGCTACAAACTAATTAAACCAATAAAACCAGTAAGATAAAAATATATGTTTCTAAAAAAATACCATATCCATTTTGTCGGAATCGGCGGTATCGGGATGAGCGGAATTGCCGAACTCCTCCTCAATATAGGCTACAAGGTGTCGGGATCCGACAGCAGTATTTCAGACATTACCCGGCGCCTGGAAAACCTTGGCGGTATTATATTTAAAGGACATTCTGCCGAGCAAATCCACGGGGCGGATGTTGTGGTAACGTCATCGGCGATCGGCCCCGGAAACCCTGAGGTTGTCGCCGCCGGTCAAGCGTCAATCCCGGTAATACCCAGAGCCGAAATGCTTGCCGAGCTCATGCGTTTAAAATACAGCGTCGCCATTGCAGGCGCCCACGGCAAAACATCTACCACGTGGATCATCGCTTCTGTACTGGGTAAAGGCGGGCTTGATCCCACGGTGGTTATCGGCGGAAAACTCAAAAGCATAAATTCCAATGCACTTCTCGGAGAGGGAGATTATATCGTGGCTGAAGCCGATGAAAGTGACGGTTCTTTTCTGAAAATCTCTCCGACCATAGCAGTGGTAACGAACATAGATCGTGAGCATCTCGATTTTTACCGGGATTTGAACGCCATCAAAGAAGTCTTTTTAAGCTTTATTGACAAAATACCTTTTTACGGTCTGGCGGTCCTTTGCCTGGATAATGAGCCGATCCAGGATATTATCCCGAGCATCCAAAAACGTTTTACAACTTACGGAATGAGTACTCAGGCCGATTTCCAGGCCAAAGACGTGGTTTTTGAAGGGCTGAAAAGCAGGTTTCACGTCTATCATCTTGGAACAAAACTCGGAGAAATCGTTTTGAATCTTCCGGGCATCCATAATGTTTATAACGCCCTGGCAAGCATTGCAGTTGGAATTGAACTCAATATTTCATTTGATGTTATAAAATCGGCTCTGCAAAACGTGGAAGGTGTTCAGCGCAGGCTGGAGATTAAAGGAGAAAAAAAAGGGGTCACCGTTGTGGACGACTATGGTCATCATCCTACGGAAATCAAAATCACGCTGCAAGCCGTCAGGGAAAGCTGGCCCCACAGGCGGGTTGTGGTGGTGTTTCAGCCCCACCGCTATACCAGAACCCAGGCGCTCTTTGATGACTTTACAACTTCATTTTATCAGTCCGACCTGCTGGTGGTTCTTCCCATATATGCAGCCGGAGAAGAAAAGATAAATGGCGTAGAAGGCCGTGCTTTGTTTGAAGGAATTCGGAGTCATGGCCACAAAGAAATCGTCTATTTGCAAGATTTCGAAACAGCGGTTTCACATCTGATAAAAATCCTAAACCCGGAAGACATTCTTCTAACCTTGGGCGCAGGAGATGTTTGGAAAGTCGGGGAAATGGTACTGAAAGAATTGTAGAAATTCCGAGACGTAAATTATGGCTCTGTATTCTGATTCAATAAAATGGCTTAAAAGGCGTTTCGGCAACAATGTCAAATTTGACGAGCCCATGTCAAAACATACATCATTACGTGTGGGTGGCCCGGCACAAGCTTTTGTTGCTCCGGAAAATATTGAGGCCTTAAAGGCCCTTGTAAAACGGTCATGGGACAAAAAAATCCCATATCTGATTATCGGCAACGGCACAAATCTACTGGTCAAAGACAGCGGTATAAAGGGAATTGTGATCGTATTGACACAGTGCCTTAATACAATTTCTCAAACAGACGGCAACGCCGATGAGATTATTGTTACCGCCATGGCAGGTGCCCGCATGCAAACACTTTGTTCCTTTGCCCTGAAGAGGGGACTTGAAGGAATGAATTTTGCCATGGGCATTCCGGGTACGGTTGGGGGGGGAATTATTATGAATGCAGGCACATCCTATGGTTCCATGGAACGTGTCCTTGAATCAATAAGCATTCTGCTTCCCACCGGTCAGGTGCGCAAAATTAAAAAAGAAAAGCTCGATTTTGCTTACAGGAAAATTTCATGGAACAAAGAGCAAATAGATGTTCATCGCGGGCAACAGGTAATATTAGACGGCTGTTTCTGTCTGCACCCTTCGGACCCTGAAAAACTGAAAAAAGAGGCCCAAAAAATTTTAGAAACACGCTGGCAAAGACAGCCGAGAGGTCTGCCCAGTGCAGGATGTTTTTTTAAAAATCCCGTATCCGGAAAGACTGCCGGTGAGCTCATTGATGCGGCCGGACTTAAGGGAAAGTCGATCGGCGGAGCAAAAATTTCATCAAAGCACGCCAATTTTATTATAAACCACCATAAAGCATCCTCCGCTGATTTCCTGGAATTGATGGAACTTGTTGAAGAAACCGTATTAAAAAAGTTCAACATTAATCTTGAAAGAGAGGTTAGGGTTGTTGGGTCGTAAGCACATACGAAGTAACTATTATAAGAACAGCGCTGCCAAAAAGCGTAACAGAATTATAAGGCGTCTTATTTTCTGTGTTAAAACAGCGGGTGTAATCGTCGTTTTGCAGCTGGTTAGCTTTGTTTTTATTTTTAGTTACGACGTTTTAACACAATGCGACTATTTCAGGGCCGAAAAACTGGTCGTTACCGGTACGGACAGGCTCTCTGAAAAACAGGTCCTCGAGCAGACACAGATAAAAAAGGGGATAAATATTATTTCCGTAAACCTTTCAATGGCCAGAAAGCGACTGCTGGCACATTCATGGATCACCGAGGCTGAGGTCAGCAGAGATCTTCCCTCCGGAATAAATATCAAAATAAAAGAACACAAACCGCTTGCCATTCTCGACCTTGGCCGCAAATTTTTAATCAATACTTCCGGAGAAATATTCAAAGAAATGGCGGTATCAGATCCTGACCAACTGCCGATTATCAGCGGACTTGCGTTTTCAGACATCAATACACGGGACAAACCCCGCAGCATACCTTTTAACGCTGTAATGAATGTTCTGGAACTGGGTCAAAAATGTAAAAGCGTTCTTCCTTACAAGTTAATAAAAAAGATTCAGGTGGATAGGGAAATGGGCCTTACAATTTATGCCTTTGATCGCATCAAAGAAATAAAAATCGGATATAATGACTACCCGAATAAATATGACAGACTTAAAAATATTCTTGCACATCTCAAAAAAAGACGGGATTTCTCACATCTCGAATCAATCGATCTCAATAATTTAAATCGCATTGTCATACATCCAACGAAAAGAGAGTCGCCCGCACGAGGTCATAAGGAGGTTTAACATGCAAAGACAGGAAAATATCATTGTCGGCCTTGATGTTGGCACGACGAAAATCTGCGCTGTGGTTGGTGAGGTGGAAGGAAATAAAATAAATATTATCGGTATCGGCACCCACCCCTCAATTGGACTTCGGAAAGGCGTAGTGGTAAATATTGAATCTACGGTAGAATCGATTCAAAAGGCTGTTGAAGAGGCGGAACTTATGGCCGGATGTGAAATTTCATCCGTATATGCCGGGATCGCCGGAGGTCATATAACCGGTTTTAACAGTCGTGGAATCGTAGCAATAAAGGGTCCTGAAGTAACAAAGAATGATGTGGAACGGGTCATTGATGCAGCACGCGCCGTGGCAATTCCCATGGACCGTGAAGTCATCCACGTAATTCCCCAGGAATTTATCATCGATGATCAGGGCGGTATTCAAAATCCTGTGGGTATGTCCGGCGTAAGACTGGAAGCTAAAATTCATATTGTGACCGGTGCCGTCACATCTGCCCATAACATTGTAAAATGCGCAAACCGATCCGGTCTTGATGTCTGCGATATCGTCCTGGAACCACTTGCCTCGGGTGAAGCCGTGCTGACCAATGAGGAGAAAGATTTGGGCACGGCACTTCTGGATCTTGGTGGCGGAACGAGCGATCTGGCAATCTTTTTAGGAAAAAACATCAAACATACGTTTGTTCTGTCACTTGGGGGTAACAACCTGACAAATGATATCAGTATCGGTTTGCGCGCATCGCGGGCCGAAGCTGAAAAGATCAAAATAAAATACGGCACCTGTGTTGCCCAGAATATCAGCAACGAAGAAACCATTGAAGTCCCCGGCATGGGGGGGCGCAAGCCAAGAAAACTTCCCAGGCAGATACTGGGAGAAATATTAGAACCCCGTATCGAAGAGATCTTCACATTAATAAAAAGGGAAATCTTCCGAGCCGGGATGGACAACGTCATCACATCCGGCCTGGTTCTAACCGGTGGATCAGCCCTATTGCACGGTATTACGGATATTGCCGAATCGATTTTCGATGTTCCAAGCCGACTCGGTACACCCAGGGGAATCAGCGGCCTTATCGATGTAGTCAACAATCCCATGTATGCCACCGGTGTCGGACTCGTCCTGTACGGAGCAAAAAATCAACCCGAAAAGAAATTCAGGATTCGTGACTCAAACATTTTTCACCGGGTTATGACCCGGATGAAAAGGTGGTTTAAAGATGTAATTTAAATTTATTTTACAGGAGGTGGGGAAAATGACGTTTACCTTGGTAGAAACTGAAAGTTCCGCAAAAATCGTTGTAATTGGTGTTGGAGGAGCAGGTGGAAATGCGATTAACAATATGATCGATTCCAAGCTCCGGGGTGTAAAATTTATCGCCGCCAACACAGATTCACAGGCTCTTGAGATCTCAAAGGCATCCATAAGGATGCAGATTGGAGAAAAGCTGACACAGGGACTCGGCGCCGGCGCTGATCCTCAAATCGGAAGGGAAGCCGCGCTTGAAAATTCCGAGGCCATCAAAAGTGCGCTTGAGGGAAGCCATATGGTGTTCATCACTGCAGGATTCGGCGGCGGGACCGGTACCGGGGCCGCACCGGTTATCGCTGAACTCTGCAAAGAAATTGATGCCCTTACCGTTGCGGTGGTAACAAAGCCTTTTTCATTTGAAGGCCAAAAAAGGGCGAAACAGGCGACTGAGGGGATTAGTTCCCTCAATAAAGTCGCTGATACTGTTATCACCATACCCAATGACAGGCTGAGGGGAATTGCGTCAAAAAATGCCAAAATGACCGATATGTTTAAGAAAGCTGATGAGATTCTGCTCCATTCGGTCAAGGGCATTACTGATCTTATTATGATGCCGGGGCTGATCAATCTCGACTTCGCCGATGTCAGGACAACCATGTCTAAAGCCGGTATGGCCATCATGGGCATCGGTACATCCAACGCTGAAAACCGTGCCCTGGAAGCTGCCGAACGTGCCATATCCCACCCTCTGCTGGAAGATATCTCCATTTGCGGCGCCAAAGGTGTTTTGATAAACATAACCAGTAACAGTGATTTGACAATGGAAGAGATGACCGAAGCTTCAGAGCGAATATATAATGAAGTCGGAGAAAATGCCGATATTATCTGGGGAACCGTGATAGACGACACTCTGGGCGATGAGATGCGGGTAACCGTTATTGCAACCGGAATCGATTCAAATCTTAAATCTGAAATGGGAACTGAGCTCAGAGGCAAAATCAGAGATATCACATTTGACGACTTAAATGACGCCGTAGATTATGACGAACCCACATTTATCCGCCGGAAACAAGCCGTGGGTGAATCGAGCGGCGCCACATACAGAGGATACAAAGGGATTGTAATTGACAACAACGACCTTAATGACCTGGATGTGCCGACATTTTTAAGAAAGAAGGCGGATTAGCACCTAAACTTTGATTTTTTGTGTTTTTATGTCAAAAAATCAAATAACAAACAATTGGCTTTGGATCTTATTTGGGCTTTGGTATTTTTTTGGAATTTGGTATTTTTTTGGAATTTGGAGCTTGTAGTTTGGAATTTATTTGAGATTTGATGCTTGTGATTTGTTATTTCCGGCTTGTCCGGCTTACTTATTTACATTTAATCATCAATGGCATGGAAAACCGATAAATTACATAAAAGATTTGCTGAATCAGAAATCGGAACCATTCGCAAACCATGGAAAGGGCGGATCACGATCGCGCTGGTTTACCCCAACACGTATCATGTTGGAATGTCCAATCTCGGTTTTCAGTCTGTATATTATTTGCTCAATGAAATTGAGCACGTTGTATGCGAAAGGGGTTTTCTACCGGAGAATAAAAGACCGGGAGCAGGACGTATCACCACCATAGAGTCCGGAAGCCCTATTTCCGCTTTCGACGTAATCGCTTTTTCCGTCTCATTTGAAAATGACTTTCCCAACCTTCTGACCATTCTAGAAAAAGCAGGACTCCCTCTGCGATCCAGTGATAGAGAAACCCCCCACCCTCTTATCATCGCAGGGGGAGTCGCTTTTTTTTTAAACCCGGAACCTGTGGCGCCCTTTGTCGATTGTTTTCTGATCGGGGAAGCCGAAGCAATTCTTCCCCGGTTTTTTGATACAGCGCACCCTGAATTGCTGAATCAAGACAGAAAGTCTTGTTTAAAAACCCTTGCCCGCAATGTCCCGGGCACCTATGTTCCGGCATTTTACAATGCCACATACCATTCAGATGGAACATTTCGTTCATTTGAGCCGGTATTAGACGTACCCGTTAAAATCGAGCGCCGGTTTTTAGAAGATCTTTCCAGAACTCCCACTTGCAGTACCATATTAACCCCGGATACGACGTTCGATCGTACATTTCTGATTGAGGTCGGCAGAGGCTGTCCCCACGGGTGCAGATTTTGCAGCACAGGATTTGTTTACAGACCACCCAGATTCAGACCTTTTTCGCTTCTCGAAAAATGTTTGCAACAAGGGATTTCAATGACCGACGAAATCGGCCTTGTCGGCGCTGCAGTCTCGGATCATCCTGAAATTCATAAGCTTTGCAACCAGAAGTTTGAAAAGAATATCAGAATATCTTTCAGCTCTTTTAGAGCGGACGCCCTCTCCCCTGAACTTCTGTCCGTACTCAGGAAAAGTAAGGTCAAAACCGCGACGATCGCACCTGATGCAGGTTCCCAACGGTTGCGCAACATCATTAACAAGGGAATCACTGAAGAAGATATCCTCAACGCTGCTGAAACGCTCGTGGCTGAAGGCATACCGAATTTAAAGCTCTATTTTATGGTCGGGCTCCCGTTGGAAACCATGGATGATGTTGAAACTATTGTCACACTTTGTAAACAGATAAAGCACAAATTTCTCAAATCGAGCAGAGCCAGAAAACGCATCGGAAAAATAACCGTCAGTCTAAGTAGTTTTGTTCCCAAGCCGTTTACTCCTTTTCAATGGGTGGCCATGGATGATATTCGTTCATTGAAAAACAAGATAAAAACAGTAAAACAAGGGCTTAAAAGAGTGGCAAATGTTCGTGTGCATGCGGACATCCCTCGATGGGCTTATATTCAGGCCCTGTTGTCACGGGGCGACCGTAAGGTGGCGCAAATATTATCCCTGGCCAATAAGAACCGGGGGAACTGGCCCAAAACCTTTAAAGCATCTCCCATAAACCCTGATTTTTACGTCCTTCGGGAGCGCTCTTTAGACGAATTGTTCCCCTGGGACTTTATTGATCACGGCATTAACAAGTCGTTTCTCAAACAAGAGTACAAAAGAGCCCTGCAGGGCAAAACCTCTCCACCATGTCCGATGGAATCCTGCAATATCTGCGGAGTTTGTAAAGAACACGTTAGAAACAAAGAATAATTGTTTCTAACGAAAAAAAGCGCAGGGTGTGAAGCCGTAGGTAACTATTGCGAATGCCCTGCAACACAGAAGATGCGGTAAAAGTGGTAATCCCACAGGGTGAAAAATCATGAAAAATAAGATGGGTTTTTCATTCAGTGTTTCGATGCGTTATTAATGACGCGAAAAGATTGATATCTGTTTGATATTATAATTATAAATTATCCTTTTCATGATTTTTCATGCAGTTTTTAGGTATAACCTTAAACAGGAAGTTTTCTACAACCTTTTGATGTTTATAAAAAAAAGATCGGCCAACCCCATGTATTTTATTGCCGCGCTCACTTCTGCCCTCATTGAAGTGGTGCATGATTTTATAGCCGCTTTAAGCAGTTCACGGAACAAACTTCCGCCTTTGCCCAAGGTCCTTGATTGAACCGGCATAGAAAATGGATATACTTATTAAGTCTTAATTTTAAAGGGCGGACCGACCCTATGGCCAGAAACATTATAATCTATAGGAGCTTACTCGGTATGAAAAATAAATGTCTTGGGAAAAGCAGCATATCTACACCGTTGAGCATCAAATTTAATTCAGATCCACTGAAGGAAATTCCCTTCAGTGGATAGTCATTATTTTACAAATACTTGAGTGTTTATTCTTCTCAAGTATCCTTAGTTTGATGTATGAAATATCCTTCACATGCTTGCCTTTTTTTTAAACAATGAGATTTAATTTATATAAAATTCAGAATGTTATATTTTTATTAGATTTGGCACATCAATTGCAGATTCACCGTATCGATTCATAATCGTAGCGCAAGTGAAATGAAGTATATTTTTAGGATGTTCGTCAAATAGGAGAATTGTTTTGCGCTATAGTTTTAATTTAAACATTCCCGGCATTGTCGGGAAAAACAAAAGGAGGATGTAATGAAAAGAACAATTTGTCTGGTAGTATGTGCACTGTTTATGGTTGTCATGATGTCGGGCGTCGCCTTATCCGCCGAAAAGCAAGCCGCGGAGCAAGACCAGGGAATTATGATTACCGGAACAATCAATAATTCCAATCAGCTCGTGGACAAAGATGGACAGATTTTTAGCGTTGCCGACAACGAACAGGGCAAGGAACTACTCTCTCATGTGGGCATGAAAGTTCAGGTAAAGGGAACTGTACTGGAAAGCGAAGGCAAGAAACTGATCACAGTTACTGCCTATGAGATACTCAAATAACACCCGGATCTCGATTAACAAGGGCAACGTAAAGAAAAAGGGGGATGCATTTTCCCCCTTTTTCTTTTTTTAAACGAAAAAACTCATTCTCCGGATAAACTGCCGCCCGTCTCGAAAACAACATAAACGACCTGCTCGCTGGTATGGCTGCGCTCGGGATCGCCGATCATATCCTCGTCTATGGAAAGGTATAAACTTTTGGTCGTGGCAAGCGTCGAACCGTGCACGTATGCCCATCCGCCATCGCCGCCATCCATCCCCGCCATGCCGCTCAGTGCCACCTGCGGTGCCAAACCGAAGGCGGTGTCAAAGCTATATGTATACGGCGGTGAGTCAGTCACACCCTGAACCGTATCGGCGCCGACGGATGCCTCGAACTCAACCCCACCGATCATGCCATGTCCCGCTTCGAACACGATAAAGCCGATGCTCTCATCCGCCCGGGTCGTGTCGATGTCCTCGCCGACGGTCTTACCTGTCGTCAAGGCCTTGGCTGACGGCGGGTCATTCCGACTGCTGCCTTGGCACCAAAACACCGACCAGCCGGCGTCGTTCTCAGTCATGACCTGACCGAGTAATACCGGGTTAGTATAGCTCTGCCCATAGCTCTGGGACTCACCGACCCAGCTGTTGTTTTCGTCGGTAACCGTGGACAGATACGTCTGGGCTTCGATTTTCACACCATCGATGTTCCAGGTGCCCTCCTCTACCACCAAGTAACTGACGGTATCCGTCTTGACTGATCCGTCCGAGGGGTTCTGCACCCGTACATCGAAGCTCGTCGAGGTGACGTTACTGACCCGCGCCACAACCGGCGTGGTGTTGTTATTGTAGTTGACCGAGCAGACCACGACCGGGCTGACGTAGATGTTGGCCAGGTTGACGGTCACGTCGTCGCCGCCCACATTCACCATATCAAATTCCAGTTGCGCCGTTTTATACATTGGGGTTGCTTCAATATACACCTCGTTTGAATCACCGCTCTCAAGCCCTTTAGTATCGAATGCTCTTGTGACAAAATAATAAGTCTTGGTTTTATCCAGATCATGAATTGTGCAGGTGGTATTTGTGCCTTCCCAGGATGGGCTTGTGTAATTATAGGATTGCCCCTCCTCTCGACAAAAAACTCTGTAGCCGGCTAAGTCAGGTTCACTATTCGGGCGCCATTGCAGAGTAATATCCATTGCATAGCCTGATGTTACGAAGCAAAAAAAAAGAAAAATGAAAAGGAGAAAATATTTCCAGGCGGTGAATATATTTTTTTTCGCAGTTGTTGCATATCCAAAAAGACCTTTCATCTTTAAAAATTTATCTCGAAAACATTGAATTTAAGGATTTCAATTTTGCTGATAGTGTTACAAGGAACAAAGATTTGTAACTGAG
>Ga0315543_1000561_pt1 | contig 44943 bp, 40 predicted proteins | sample SalMarSW160210MG_2_FD_203098 | JGI IMG/M metagenome (GOLD analysis project Ga0315543, IMG submission 203098) | Salt marsh sediment microbial communities from the Plum Island Ecosystem LTER, Massachusetts, United States - Salt Marsh Sediment SW1601-210 ...
GAGACAGCAGCTGTCAGATCTCGGGAGCTTCATTCGCCAGCAGCGCGAACACAGTGCCATGTCGCTGCGCAAGCTCGCCGACAGGGCAGGGATCTCCAATCCCTACCTCAGCCAGATCGAACGGGGCCTCCGCAAGCCGTCCGCAGAGATCCTCAAGTCGCTCGCCCGCGCCCTGTCGATCTCGGCCGAGACGCTCTACGAGCGAGCCGGCCTGCTCGACGGAGCAAGCGCACGACCCGACGTACTCGGGGCGATCGCCACCGACGGCAAGCTGTCGAAGGGCCAGAAACAAGCACTGACGGAAATCTACACGAGCTTCGTCGGTGGCGATGAACAGGAGACATGATGAACCCGGAAACCCCCAAGCACTTCGTGACGAAGGCCGGATACGCGGCCGTCGGCGCACCCTTCGTGGTGGGCCGGTGGATCAGGGACCTCGCCGTCAGGCTCGCCGATCACACCCACGGGCAATTCGAGGCATTCGCCGACGAGGGCGCCAAGTTGACCAAGAAGCTCCACAAACGCGACGCCGTCGACGAGATCGAGAAGGAGTCGGCTCCCAAGCCGGTGGCTGAGAAGCCGGCCACCAAGGCCACCGCGAAGAAGCCGGCCACCAAGAAGCCGGCAGCGACAACCGCCGCGAAGAAACCGGCCACCAGGGCCAAGAAGGGGCCTGCGAAGAAGGGGCCTGCTGCAAAGCCGAGCACGAAGTAGCTTCGATCCGAAGCTCCAGCCGAGACCCGGGAACCCGCCGGACAGAGAGCCCGGCAGGCGATGCCGGGGCCACGAAGGGCGCGCCGCCACGAAGCTCTCCGTCCGTGTCCTGAGCTAACGAAGACCCCGGCACGCCGGTGCCGGGGTTCTCCGACAATCGGAGCTCGGGTCAGTGGCTCACGAGGGGATCGAGCGTCTTGGCATACTCCACCCAGCGCTCCACCATCGATTCGGTGGGAAGACGCCGGACAAGCCTCTTCTTGGCGTTGACGTCCATCATGGCGCCGAGCAGGTTCTCAGGATTCCTGCGACGCAGCTCCTTGATGGTGTCCACTCCGGCCGCCTCGAGGAGGTCCGAGTATTCCTCCCCAACACCCTTGACCCGCATCAAGTCGGCCCGATTCACCCACTCCAACAACTGATGCTCCGTCAGGCCCGTGGTCTCGGCGAGTCCCTTACGTCCCTTCCGGGTGCTGCCAATCTTGAGGAGTGCCTCGGTTGTACGCACACCCGCCTTGCGCAGCTTGGTCGCATACTTGTGGCCCACTCCCTCGATCGCGTCGATCGAAGCCATCACCCGTCCTTTCTCCGTTCGTCCAGTGTCGCTGGGACTCCTGGAACCCCTCGACATCCGGCTCCCGAGCCGAGCATAACGAAGCGCCGGTGCCGGTCGCCAAACGTCAGGTTCTTCGCCGGACATCCAAGAGGTCGTCCGGTGTCACGATCCGGTGCGGTGGGAGGCGATCGAACCAGACCTCGTCGACCCAGTCCGGATGCGCCTGGAGTAGTTGCTCCAGCGTCGCCTCTCCCTCGAGGCCCATCAGGCGGGACCAGAGCCCCTCACCGACGACGCACGGGGCGCCGCCGGCGTAGCGGTACTTCGGCACCGTCGCCAGCTTCCCCGAACTCCGATGGGACTCGAGGAGTTGCGACACCACCTCGGGGGGATTGTGGAGCTGATCGCCGTAGCCCACGACGATCGCATCGAACTCCCCAAGGCGCATGATGGTGTCCACCCCGGCACGCAGCGACGCTGCGACGCCTTCCTCCCATTCAGGGTCGATCACCACCGTGACGTCGCCGAGGTCGGCGCGCTCCAACACCTGCTCGGCCGCGGCGCCGAGCACCACGACGACCCGATCCACCGGCCAGGCGCGCACCTGACTGAGCACGTACTCGATCAGCGTCGACGCCCCCCAGCGTGCGAGCGCGACCGCGCCACCGCAGCCCTCACCGGGCTGTGTCGAGATCAACAGTCCCGCCACCGCCACCTCAGCCTCCGTTCCCGTCGCCGGCGGCCCGTACGGTACCCGGCGCGCGGCAGGCCGGTGCGCTCCTCCCTCACCGAGAGACAGCTCCGACTCGTCGGCAAGGCAGCTCCCCGGTTAGTCTCATCGGGATTCCCTCAGGCCTTGCCGTGAGCGGAGCAAGGGGCACAGGGACGGTCCAGCGCTGCGGGCCGTCCCTTTTCTCGTCTGTGGGACCCACGGGCCGCTTCGGTCTGGCAGACTCCGAGTCTGCCCGTCCGCCATCTGGAATCCAAGGAGTCGCTCGTGCGAGTTGGTGTCCCCACCGAGATCAAGGCCGAAGAGTACCGGGTCGCCCTCACCCCCGTCGGCGTCAGGGAACTGACCAGCCGCGGCCACCAGGTCATCGTGCAATCCGGGGCGGGTCTCGCCTCCTCGATCACGGACGACGACTACCGGGCCGTTGGTGGCGAGATCGTGCCGACACCAGCGGAGATCTTCTCGGCCGCCGCCCTCATCGTCAAGGTCAAGGAGCCGCAGCTCGAGGAGCTGGCGATGCTGCGCAGCGACCACACCCTGTTCACCTTCCTCCACCTCGCCGCCCACCCGCAGCAGGCCGATCTCCTCCTCGAGAGCGGCGCCACCGCCATCGCCTACGAGACCGTGCAGCTCCCCTCCGGGTCGTTGCCGCTGCTGGCACCGATGAGCGAGATCGCCGGGCGCATGGCGACTCAGGCCGGTGCCCACTATCTGGAGCGACCGAGGGGCGGCCGTGGCGTGCTGATCGGTGGCGTCTCGGGAGTGCCCCCGGCGCGGGTCACCGTGATCGGGGCCGGGAACGCCGGCACCCACGCCGCCATGATCGCCGCCGGGATGGGAGCCGAGGTGACGATCCTCGACACGAACGTCGACCGCCTTCGCCACCTCGACGAGCTCCACCGGGGCAGGATCGTCACGGTGCGGTCGTCGATCTACTCCATCGACGAGTTCGTACCCAACGCCGACGTCGTGATCGGAGCGGTGCTGATCGCCGGGGCACGGGCGCCGGTGGTGGTCACCGCCGGTCACATCGAGCAGATGCGGGCGGGGACCGTCGTCGTCGACATCTCCATCGACCAGGGCGGCTGCATCGAGACATCCCACGAGACAACCCACGCCGACCCGGTCTACGTCGTGAGCGACGTCATCCACTACGCGGTCGGCAACATCCCGGGTGCAGTCCCCAACACCGCCACCTATGCCCTCAGCAACGCCACGCTGCCCTACACCGTGGCGCTCGCCGACGGGTTCGCAAGCGGGGTGGAGGCGTACCCCGAGCTGATCCACGGCGTGAACGTCGCCTCCGGCAAGATCACGAACCGCGCCGTCGCCGAATCGCTCGGCTACAGCCACCACGATCCCGCCACGGTGATGGGGATCAGCGGGTAGTCGCGGCGGCGATCGCGGCCGGGTGCCCCTTGCAGTACGCGTGCAGCCCGGTAAGGTCACAGAGGCGGCTTTCCGCGAGACCGTCAGTGCCTATCGCCACAGCTCCTCATGCCTCGATCTCTCCTGACGACGCCACTCCGGGCCGGCCGTCCTGGCTGCTGATCAGCAGCGTCGACGGTGCCTTGCTCGGGGACGACGAGTCGCTCGCCGCCCTCGTGTCCGCCCTCGCCGGGACGGACCGCTTGCTGGTTGCCCTCAATTCGAGCCGGTCGATCGCCGGTGTGCGGAGCATCGTCGATGCCCGCTTGGGCGGATGGCAGCCGGACGGCATCATCGGAGCCTTCGGCACCGAGATCGAGTGGAACGGCGTCCGCCTCGCCAACTGGGACAGGCGATTCGTCACCTGGGACCGGCAGCTGGTTCAACGGACCGCCGCAGCCTGCGATCTCACTCCTGTTGATCCCGACCTCGACACCGACTACAAGGTCGGCTATGCCGCCGCGGCGTCGGAGGCGGAAGAGATGCTCACCGCTCTCGAGGCGGCCGGTGTCGCCGTCACCGTTGTCGCCGCTGGGGAGAACCGTCTCGACGTGATCCCAGCCGAGGCCGGGAAGGGGAAGGCGGCCCGCTTCGTAGCCTCCCTGCTCGGGATCCCGCCTGGGCGCATCGTCACTGCCGGCGGCTTCGAGCGCGACCTCGACCTTCTCTACACCGGGAAGGGGATCGTGGTGGCCAACGGCGACACCGCCCTCCGCGGCGGCCTCGCCGGCCGCGGCGCCTACTTCGCTTCGGCAGACTCGGCAGGCGGCGTGCTCGAGGGTTTACAACACTTCGGTGCCCCGATTTGAGAAGAGGGACCTCATGACGAATCGACAGCCCGGCCCCACATCCCGCATCCTGATGATGTCGCTGCACGGCTACGTCGGCGCCACCCCGGAGCTCGGGCTCCCCGACACGGGCGGGCAGGTGGTGTTCGTGCTCCAGCTCGCCAGGCAGCTCACCGAGTTCGGGTACGCAGTCGACATCGTCACCCGTCGCTTCGCGGACCAGCCGGAGTTCGACGATGCCGGGGACGGCTTGCGGGTGTGGCGCATTCCCTTCGGGGGCCCGGACTTCATTCGCAAAGAGGACATGCACGACCACCTGGACGAGTTCGTCACCACCTTTCTTGCGGCACTGGCCGATCGCCAGCTCTCCTACGACGTGATCAATTCCCACTACTGGGACGCGGGATGGGCCGGCCAGCGCATCGCCGAGGAGCTCGGCATCCCGCATGTCCACACCCCCCATTCGCTCGGCTGGTGGAAGCGCGAAGACATGCACGGTGATCGGCAGCAGATCGAGTCCGACTACCGATTCGACGAGCGCATCCGCAAGGAGTTCCTCATCTACCGGCGTTGCGACCAGGTCATCGCCACCACCAATCAGCAGACCGAAATCCTGCGCGAGCACTACGACGTTCCTGATCGCCACCTCGCCATGATCCCGCCCGGGATCAACGAGACCATCTACACGCCGGTATCGGGGCGTGAGGAGAAGACGCTCCGCAGGCGGCTCGGATTCCGGCAACACGACGTCTACACGGTGGGCCGAGCCGCCGCCAACAAGGGCTACGACTTGTTGATCCGGGCATTGCCGCATCTGCGCGAAGCGGTGCCCGATGCCCGCCTCCAGCTCGCCATCGGCGCCAACTCGAAGAAGGATGAGGCAGGAATCGGCAAGTGGAAGGCGCTCGCCGACAATCTCGACATGACCGAGCACATCCGGTGGATGGGCCACATCGCCGACGATGCGATGGCGAACCATTACCGGGCTTCACCGGTGTTCGCCCTGCCGTCCCGCTACGAGCCCTTCGGCATGACCGCCGTCGAGGCCATGGCCTGCGGAACGCCGTGCGTCGTGACCATCCACGGCGGACTCGAGGAGATGTTCGACTTCGGGTCGCAGGCCCTCTTCGCCGACCCGAAGCATCCCCGGGAGTTCGCCGTGATGCTCAGCATGCCGCTGCGCTACCCCCAACTCCGGGACCGCCTCTCCATCGACGGCGCCCGATTCGCCCGCCGCATGTTCGGCTGGCGTGGCATCGCCCGCCGCACCCTCGCCGTGTACGAACAGCACCGCCGAGGCGAGGTGCCCATCTAGGAGATTGCCGAGAAATCCATCGGCGGGCGCCCACTCGCGGCTAGCGGGCACGGTGAGCGAGAACGCGGCCACATGGCAGACCCGTCCGATCTCTCATCCACTCGGCCAGCCGCGTCGGCATGGGCCCTCGCCGCCCTGATGCTCGCCGCCACGGTCGCCTTCGATCCCGGCGGCTGGGCGTCATTCGGGCCGGTCAAGTGGGCGGCGGTCACTGCGCTGACGCTGCTGGCGATCTCACTGCGGATTTTCGAGGGCCCGATCGCGATCCATCGTGGTTCCGGCATCGCCTGGCTGGCCTTCCTCGCCTCGGGGAGTGGTCGGGAGCGTGGCGGCGGTCGATCCCCTCTACAGCTGGATCGGGACCCCCGACCGCCACCTGGGCCTGCTGGCGTGGGGGCTGTTCGCCGCTCTCTTCGCCGCAGGCCAGGGGCTCGAACCGGCCGCGGTGCGTCTCGTCCTGCGGACCGCCACCGTTTCTCTCGTGGTGATCGGCGCCTACGCACTCCTGGAGCTGGCCGGAGCGGCTCCGGCGGATCTCGCCACAGCATCCTCCCGGCCGGGAGGGCCGTTCGGGTCCCCCGCCTACATCGACTGCGGGTCGAGCGCGGGGAAAGCCTCCGCCGGGGCGTCGTCGTGCACCGCCAGATAGGCGTTCACGTAGGAGGCGGCGCTCCACGCCTGATGGGCCTTCCCCATCGGCCGCCCCGTCTTGCCGTGGAGCCACTCGTTGAACTCCCACTCGCCGTAGACGCCCTGCCGGCACGCCTCCGCCAAGCTCGCCAGCTCCCGATGGGCCAACTCCGTCCGCCCGATCGCCACCAGCTCCCGGACCCACAACCCGCCGATGAACGGCCAGATTCCCCCGTTGTGGTAGTGATCGGGCAAGTTGAGGAAGTTCACGAGGAAGTAGTCCTTCCAGTCCTCCGCCCCCGACAGGATCGGCGGGTAGAGGCACACCACCGGGAACGGCGAGTTGACCCCGACGCCCCATAGGAAGGTGAAGAGCCGCTCGCGCTTGTGCTCGTCGAGTAGGCCGGCGAGGGCCGCCAGCAGGTTGGCGTAGACGTCGCAGCGCCACCCGTAGTCGAACGGGGTCACCTGGCTCAGCAGGTAGGAGGCCTCCCCGGCGCTGAAGCGACCCGTCGTCGAGCCGGTGAACTCCATGAGCTGGTCCCCGGTTGGCCAGAAGAGGTTCCCGACCTGCTCGACGACCCGTTCCGCCTGCACCTGCCAGGCGGAACCGTCGCCGCCGAGGGCGTCGAGCAGCACCGCGGTGTCCCGGCACGCCTGGTACCACAGCACCTCGTCGTAGAGCACGTTGTAGGAGCGGGGAAAGAGATCCATCCAGTCCGACGCCTCCGGGATCTCGATCAGGCCGTCGTTGTTGGCGTCGTGGGCGGCGAGCCATCCCATCGCCCGCGTCACCGGCTCCTCCATCTCCTCGGCGAGCTTGCGGTCTTTGGTATGGAAGGCGAGCCGGACCGCCCCGATCACGAACCACAGCACCGAGTCGATGCTGGCGATCCCGCCGATGCCGGAGTAGTCGGGGGTGTCGTCGACGAGCCGGACGTAGGAGGGGATCTGCCCCGACGGCGCCTGGTGCCGGGCCAGCAGCCGGATGGTGCGGCGGAAGGCGTCGATCAGCTCCGGGTCATCGAGCGGCAGGGTCCACAGCCCGGTGATCACCCCGTCCCGGGCCCAGACCGCGGCGTAGTTGGCGTCGTGGAGACTGAGCGGGTTGTCCCCGACCGAGGCGGCGGTGAACCCCGACTCGGCCACGTTGCGCTGCAGAGAGTCGAGGGCCCGCTCGAACGCCGTCTCGTGGACGTCGGGAGCCGAGGCGCTGGGGCGTCCCAGCAGCCGGGCCTCCCGCAGTGCGGCGATCAGCTCGCCGTCGGCGGCAATCGGCGCCCACACCCCTTCGGCGGGAGGCGCCTCGCCGCCGACCACGATCACGTGCTCGACCTCGCCGAGCAGGGGACGGCCGGCGCCGATCACCAGGAAGATGTCCGAGGGGGGGATCATCAGCGCCTCGGCGACGTGGGCCAGCGCCGACTCGACGTCGGTCCGCCCGTCGTCGCCGGGCCATCCCTCCAGTGTCTCGCCGTCGGCGTGACGCACGATGGCGGGATGCTCCAGGTTGACGATGTAGTCGGGCTCGGGCAGGCCGGAGAGGCGGTCGCCGCCCACGAACACCAGGGTCGTCACCGCCCGGATCGAGGACAGGCGGTCCCCGACACGCGGCAGACCTTCCCGGGGCGGCTCCACGCTCTCCAGATCGATCGCCAACAGGTGCCGAGGCGATCGCGGATCAGACGACGACGTCATGACAGGGTCCTTCTCTCAGTTGGGCCGCGGTGAGGTCACCCCTCGGTCGGGGAACCGCCCTTGAAGACCCGCCGGCCGCGCAGGCGGGCCCACCACAGATACGCGGCGCCGACCGCGAGCACGGCGGTCCCGATCATCTGATACCAGGTGTTCCACTCGTACTCGGCGACCGACCAGCTGTAGAGGAACGCCAAGGCCCCCATGGTGAGCTGGAAAGCGCCGGCGGTGACGAAGACGGCGCGCCCCTCGGGCCGGGCCAGGACCAGGATCCCGGTGATCGCCCAGGCCAGGATCACGGCACCGACCCAGCGCAGACCACCGAGCTGATCGGCGACCACCTTGTCGAGGCCGATGGCGTCGAAGTACGCCTCCGGGAGGATCACCAATGGCAAGGCCAGCGCCAGATTGACGAAGATGTACACAACGAGGGCGCTCATCAACGTCTGCGCAGGATCACGGGGCTTGCGCGGCGGTTTGGGTACCTCGCGTTCCACCGGCGCCTCTTCGGCCGAGTGTTCAGAGTCTCTTTCGCTCATGGCCTCTCTCCCATCCCGGTTAACAATTCACCCACAAGAACATCTTGAAGAGAACCGAGGTAGTCCACGAGCGCCAGCTCCGGATCCGACGGGTCGGGCACGACGGTCAGCTCAGCGAGCTCGCCCGAGTCGTCCGATTCCGGGGCGGTCGGGTCGGCGCGCAGAAGCCCGTGGCGGGCGGCGAGCACGAGCCGTGCCTCCCCGAGCACTCGCACCCAAGCGGCGGCTTCAGTGGAATGCAGCACCGGGCGCTCGTGCAAGCGATGAAGTGTCTCCGTGAACTGCTCACGGTCGCCAGAACGAGCCTCGGTGATCTCCTTCTCGGTGAGCCTGCTGAACTCACGGGACGCCAGGATGTCCCCGGGATAGGCCTCCGGGTTGAGACGGGTCTGTGCTGGGTCGTCCCACGAGGCGCCCACCGACCCGAGCAGTGATGGAAGACGGCTGAGGATCGCGATCTCTTCCGGTTCCAGCGCTACCAGCACCTTCTGGCCGGCCGCCGTGAACTGGCTCACCTCTCCTCCAGCGTCGCCCACAAGCCGTGGTGGTGGAGGTGGTAGACGTTCAGCTCGGCATGCTCGCGCGGCGCTGAAGCGACAACGGCCCGGCCTCGATGATGCACTTCGAGCATCAGTCGGGTCGCTTCCTCGCGGGAGCGACCGAGAAGGGTGCGAAACACCCACACCACGTAACTCATCAAGTTGACCGGATCATCCCAAACGACGACGTTCCACATCGGAATGCCGCGCACCATCGTGTCGGTTTGAGGACGGTCGCCTGGACGGGGAGCCGAGCTCATACACTGAAGGCTAGTACGAGAGGCGGGCAGAGGAAGGCGCACACTTCGAGCCTTCTCTCACGTCGGATCAGACGCTGCAGGCTCCGATGCGCCATCCCGCTGAACGTTGATCCAATCCTCGAAATCCCGGCGGGCCACTCTCCACTCCCGTCCGAACTTCACCGCGGCGAGCGTTCCCGACCTCAACTGGCTGGTGACCACGAACGCCGACACGTCCATGTAATCGCAGATGTCGGAGACCGACAGCCAGTCTTTGTCGATGTCGACGGTGATCCGTTCCATGTGTTCCAGGCTATGTGCCCACGCCGTGATCGGCAACACCCTTCGGCCCGGGAACCGGGGAGATGCTTGCATAGCATTTCGCGTTCTCTGTACTATCGATACCACAGCTGACTAGTGCGACCAGTCCCCGGTCACTCTGCGCAGGTCGAAGGGGCCTCAGCGGGCGGAGCGATCAGGGAGGTAGCGAGATGGCAGTCGAGTCATCCACGGTTGCAGCTCACCACTTCACGGTGACTTCTAAGCGCGGATACGCCGTTTCTGAAGTCGACGCCGTCATGTCGCGCCTCGCCGCAACCCTCCGCGAGCACGAACGGCGCATCGAGGATCTCCTGGAACGAGCTTGCGCCGCCGAAGCCGGAAACGGCACCAGCGAGAACGACCGCCTCGATCTCCTCCATGTCGGGGCCGATCTCGTCGCCCGTGCCGAGAAAGAGTCGGCACGCATTCTCAATGAAACAAGAGAGCGGGCCGCCCAGGAGCTGTCACGCCGCGAGCAGGGCATCGAGCAGCAACTCGCCGACGGAATGCGGGAGGCGAATGCCATTGCTGCCGAGGGCCGGCGCGCTCGTGATGAAGCCAGTGCGCGCGCCGCCTCCATCAACAACGAAGCCGACGCCATCCTCGCTCGCGCCCGGCACGATGTCCTCGCGATGCGCAAGAAAGCCGCAGACGAGGCCGCCCGTCTCATCAAGGCGTCGCTCAGCGAGGTCAAGCGGCTGCGCGCCGCGACCCGGGCCGAAGCCGGCGCCACCGTGGAGAAGGCCGAGGCCGAGTCGACCCGGATCGTCGGCGCCGCCGGGAACGAGGCAGACGACATCGTCAAGGAAGCCCATGCCGAGCGGATCACGCTGAACCAGCACATCGCCCAGCTCTACACCACGTTGGCCGATCTCGAGGACGAGCTCCTCGACCCGTCGGCGACGGCTCTCGTGCTCCGCCAATCCTCGACCCGGCACAGCGCATCGCGCACGCTGGCCAGCGGAGGTGCCAGCCGCATCTCCGATCGTCTCGTCCTCGAGGTCGAGAATGGCTCCCGTGAGACGCTGACGATTCGCCTCGACGAGGACTCGGGAGCATCGTTGTCACCCAACGAAGACCCCACTGAGCTGGCCACGGCCGTTCGCCAGATACTCGACGATCCGGATCCCGCCAGCCACGCTCGATCATTGCCGCCCCGGCCACCGATCGACACCCTCACCTGGTACCAGCGACGAGGCGGTGGCATTCGACGCAGGATGCCCAGCCCGCCGGAAAAACCGGCAGGATGATCAACACCCGCGTCGGCGGGAGAGTCGCCGCTCGTCGATGACTGCCATCGGCGTCTTCGTGTTCGACGGTGTCGAGGAACTCGACTTCGCCGGCCCGTGGGAGGTACTCGCCTCTTGGGCACACGGCTGGCCCGATGACCACGTCGCCGTCTTCACCATTGCCAGGGAAGAGGGCATGGTCACTGCTGCCAAGGGCCTCCGGGTGCTGCCGGACCGCACCTGGGACAATGCCTTGCCGGTCGACGTCCTCGTCTACCCGGGAGGCCGCGGAACGCGTTCCCAACTCGGCGACGAGGCCATTCGCGACTGGCTGCAGAGTCTGGCGGCATCGGGAACGTTGATGACGAGCGTGTGCACCGGTTCGCTGGTGTTCGCCGACGCCGGCCTTCTCGACGGCGGCCCGGCCACGACCCACTGGGGCTCCCTCGATCTCCTGGAGCGGCTCGGCACGTCCATCGAGGTACGCCCCGACGATCGCTTCGTCGATCGTGGCTCGATCGTGACCGCGGCAGGCATCTCCGCCGGGATCGACATGGCGTTGCACCTCGTCGCCCGGCTCCACTCTCCCGAGCGGGCACGTCAGGTCCGTCGCGCCATCCAGTACGACCCCGATCCGCCGGTGTGACCCTGGGTAGGCGCCGTCGCCGATACTCAGAATCCGGACTCGGATCGGGAGCCTCCTTCCGAATCCTCCCCTTCCTGGTCCACCGCTCCCGTGGTCAGCGGAGCGATGCACTCGGGGAAGTTGTTCGCAACCTTGTTCACGAGCGTCGAGACCGGATGGTGCGCCATCGCCTCGGCCGGAAGCACTTCGAGCAGGTCGAGCAGCGACTCCGGCTGGTTGCCGGCGGGCTCCAGCCATGCCGCCCAGGCTCCCGGCGGGAGCACGACAGGCATTCGATCATGGATCTCGGCCATCAGGTCGTTGGGCGGGCCGGTGATGATCGTGCACGTTTTCACCCGCTCCTCGGTCTCGGGATCGCTCCAGCTCGCCCACAGGCCGGCGAGCGCCAGCGGGCGGCCGTCCGCTGCGTAGATGTAGTGCGGCAGCTTCCCGCGCGGCTTCGCCTGCCACTCGTAGAAGCCGTCGGCGGGGATGATGCACCGCCGGGTCGCGAACGAGTCGCGGAAGGCGGGCTTGCCGGCGACCGTCTCCACCCTGGCGTTGATGTTGCGGGCGGCGATCCGGCGATCCTTCGCCCACCACGGGATGAGACCCCACAAGAACGTGCCGAGCAAGCGTTGCCCGCCGTGTTCGGCCACTGCGTAGACCGGATGGGTCGGCGCGATGTTGAAGGAAGGCGGAGCCGATTCGGCCGCCGTGAGGTGCGCATCGAAGACCTCGGCGTACTCGGCCGGATCCCGTGCCTGCACGAAGCGTCCACACATGACGCCATTGTCGTCGATCGGGCCGCCGCCGTGCCCATATAGGCCGTCAAGCCAGGTACGGTCGCGGCCGATGACTGACCTCATGGCCCAACCGGCGATCCAGCTCAACGGTGTGACGCGCCGTTTCGGTTCGGTGAACGCCGTCGATGAACTCACCATGACGGTCGAGACGGGCTCTGTGGCGGTCCTGTTGGGCCCCAACGGCGCCGGCAAGACGACCACGGTGCGGCTCATCACGGGAGCGCTGCGACGCGACACAGGAACGCTGCTCGTCTTTGGGCTCGATCCCGAGACCGACGGTGACGAGATCCGCGGGCGCTGCGGGGTGGTCCCGCCGAAGCCGGCGCTCTACGACCGTCTCACCGGCAGGGAGAATCTCGACTATGCCGCCGAGATCTACGGGGCGGCGCCGGAGACGGTGCTGCCGGCGGCCGAGCGCTTCGGGATCGCCGACGCCCTCGACCTCGAGGTCGGCGGGTATTCCACCGGCATGCGGACCCGACTGGCACTCTCGCGGGCAGTGCTGCACGACCCGGAGGTGCTGCTGCTCGACGAGCCAACCGCCGGTCTGGACCCGGAGTCGGCCCGCGCGGTCCTCGATCTGATTCGGGAGCTGGCCGGGCGAGGCCGCACCATCGTCATGTGCACCCATCTCCTCCACGAAGCGGAGGGCATCGCCGACCACGTGGTCCTCATGGGTGCAGGGCAGGCTCGTGAAGCCGGCAATCCCGCTGAGCTCGCCGGCCGCTACCTCACCGAGCCGGTCGTCGTGCTCGACGCCGAGGACCGCACCGCTCTCGCCATCGTCGAAGGACGACCCGGTGTGCTCGACGCCACCTGGAACGGCGCTCTGCAGGTCCGGCTCGACGGTATCGAGCGCCTTCCCGGAATCGTGGCCGACCTGGTCGCGGCCGGTGCTCGTATCACCCGCGTCGAGCCGCAGGCTCCGACGATCGAGACGCTGTACTTCGAGATGCAGCATTCTCTCGAGGCGAACCCATGAGGTGGAATCGGGCCCTCACCGTCGCCCGCATCGACCTGCGGATGCTGTTCAAGAGTCGCGATTACTGGGTCCCGATGGGGATACTCGCCGGCATCTTCTTCGTGATCATGCCGTGGCTCCTGCTCAGCGTCGTCACCAACACCTCGGGAAACGAGCTGGTGTCCAAGATCGGTGAGGTCATCGAGGTGCTTCCCGGCCAGATCCAGCGGAACCTGCCGGGAACGTCGCCTCAGGCTCAGGCCGGCTACGCCCTCGCCGTCTACCTGCTGGCGCCCGTGGCGATCGTCGTGCCGCTCACGATCTCGTCAGCCGTGGGAGCCCACGCCATCGTCGGTGAACGCGAGCGGGGCACCGGCGAGTTCCTCGCCCATTCGCCTCTGACCGAGCGGGAGATCTACACGGGCAAGCTCATCGCCAGCCTCGTGCCGGGCTTCCTCGCCACGGCAATCGGGTTCACGATCTACTCGCTGCTAGTGAACATCAAGGTCGGGCCGTTGCTCGGGGGGTGGTTCTTCCCCACGGGCGGGTGGTGGGTCCTCATCCTGTGGGTGGTCCCGCCGTTCATCGCTGTCGCCCTCTCGGTGATCATCTGGATGTCGTCGAAGGTCCGCAGCACCGCCGCGGCGCAGCAGGCGGCGACCCTGGTCTCGCTCCCTGTCATCCTCACCGCCTACGTCGTGTCGAGCGGGCTCATGTTCAACCCGATCGCGGCCGCAACCGCCGTGGGCGTTGTGGCCTGGATCCTGGCCGCCATGGGTCTGGTGTCCGGCTCCCGATCACTCGAGCGCGAGAAGCTCCTCGGGCTCGGCGGCGACGGCTGACCGGCCCCCCGTTCACCCAACCCTGGGTTGGTCATCAGCAATACCACGCGTACCAACCCTGGGTTGGTACGCGTGAAAACCCTGCACACCAGCCCACAGTTCGCCACACACGGCACCGACGTCACGAACCGTGGGCCGACAACCAGCAAAACCGTGCGCGCCAACCCTGGGTTCACAGACACACCTGAACCCTGGGCTCGCAGTGGCGAAAACCCGGCCTCCCAACCCTGGGTTGGCAGCAGGTCAGTCGCGCGAGTCGGGCTCCGCGTCGGTGCGAACAACGGTGATCTTGCACTCGGCGACGAGGGCGGCCAGAGCACCGATAGCGGCGAGCGCCGGCGCCAGGAGTGCACCCACGACACCGATGGTGAGCGGAATCTCGACGAGGGTCTTGCCGTCGGAATCCTTGATGATGATCCGGCGGATATTGCCCTCGTGAACCAGCTCCTTGATCCTGCCGACGAGTTCCTCCCCCTTGACCTCGAACTCCTCCACCCGGTCTTTGGCCTCGCTCACAAGCACCTCCACAGACTCGTTTGCCCCAGCATGATGCGCCGGATCGCCGAGCGCCAATCGATGTGACGGTGTGCCCCCCGGAGCCGGAGCCGGAGCTAGAGCCGGCGGCCGCTACTCCCTCCAGCGGTGGGGGCGATCACGCAGCCGATCGAACCCGAGCTCGTCGCAGAGCCTCTCGAATGACACCGTCGGCACGCCGCGCCATTCGAGGTCGGCGAGGGAATCGGGCAGGGGAACGTCGAGCCGGAGCTGGGCGAGGAAGCGGTAGAGCAACGCATCCCCCATCTGCGCCCGCAGCGTGGCACAGAGGTTGTCGGCGCCCCTCACCGCGATTTCCCACCGCGACACCTCGAGCGGAATCGACTCGAGGTGCCGGTAATGGGCAAGCACCGTGGCGCTCGACTTGGCGCCCCAACCCGGGAGACCCGGCAGCCCGTCGGCGGTATCACCGACGAGGGCGAGATAATCGGGAATCGATTCCGGGGCGACCCCGAACTTCTCGACAACGCCGGCGCTGTCGATGAAGGCACCCTTCCTCCGGTCGTAGCCGACCACGCCCGGTTCTCCGAAACACTGGGCCATGTCCTTGTCGGGGCTGAGGATCACCACCTGCTCCACCTCTCCCCGCCAACGATGGGCTGCGGTCGCCAGGGCATCGTCGGCCTCGAACTCGTACATCGACCACGTCGCCACCCCGATCGCCCGCATCGCCCGCTCCGCCAGCGGGAACTGGTCGAGCAGCTCGGGTTCGATCCCTTCGCCCGCCTTGTAGGCCGGAAAGACATCGTTGCGAAACGACTCGACCACCGAATCGAAGGCGGCAGCCACGTGGGTGATGCCAGGCTCGGCGAGCAGCGCAAGCGTGCTGGCGACCAAGCCGTACGTGGCTCCGACCGGGCGGCCGTCGGGAGTCGTGCGAGCCGGGACGCCGAAGTGGGCGCGAAACAGTTCGTAGGTGCCATCGACGAGGTGCAGCTTCATCGTCCCGACCCTACCGACTGCGCTCCCCCAACGGCCGCTGCGGAGCCACACGGCACGGCCGGCTGCACTAGCGTAGAACCATGGCCGAACGCGGCGTGTATGCAGTACTTTACGGCTCGTGCGAACTCGTCAGCCGTTGGATGTCCAACGAGTGGCGGCTGATGCAGGGGGACGAGGAGATCGCTCGGCTGCGCCGCCACGGGCGCATCCACGTGAGCACGGTGACGCTGAACGACGGGACCCGCCTGCTGATCGAACCGTATGAGCACTCCGTCGTGCGTGCCCTCGACGCCGACCGCCGAGAGGTCGCCCGCGTCACTCGCCGCTCCTGGCTGGGACGGCGGTGGGATCTCACGGCGTCCACGTTCTCGTACGAGCTGGTCAGCCATCCCCGGCCGCGCCGCTGGCAGCTCCGACTCAGCCACACCGCGGTGGCGGACATCACCGGCTCGTTGGTCTCGTACAACCGGGTTCAGGTTGAGAGTTTCCTGGCCATTCCCGTTGTCGCCGTGGTACTGGCCTGGCACGTGATCGCCCGGCCCTGGGAGGCCGCGGCCGCACCCCGCTCGCTGATCCCGGCCTCCGCCCGACCCGCCCCAAGCCTCGGGGAAGCCGCCCGGTGACCACCAACCCCGCCGGGGAGCGACGGCGGACCATCACCCCACGGAGCCCGCTCACCGGCCAACCGGCCGGCACTGTGACCGTGACCGAGCCCGAAGATGTCGAAGCCGTCGTGGCGCGGGCCAGAGAGGCTTTCGACCGGTGGGGAAGCCTCACCCACTCGGAGCGCCGCCGATTCCTGCGTGCCTTCACCCGGCACGTGCTACACAGCCTGGATCGCATCGCCGACGTGATCGTCGCCGAGACGGGACGGAATCGCGGCGACGTCATGGCCGAGCTGGTTGCCGCCCTCACGGTGATGGACTACTTCACCCGCCACGCGGGACGCTTGCTACGACCCAAGCAGGGCACGTCGTGGCCGTTCGTGACTACCCGTGGCTGGACGGAGTACCCGCCGATCGGCGTCGCCGGCGTCATCAGCCCCTGGAACTACCCGTTCTTCCTGCCGATGGTGGCGACCTTCCAGGCCGTCGCCGCCGGCTGCGCTGTCGTGGTCAAACCATCGGAGCTGACACCGCTCACGGGTGCGCTGATCGGCGATCTGGCCGTCGAAGCAGGCGTCTCCGACGGCGTGATTCAGGTGATGCACGGATTCGGAGACACCGGGGCAGCGCTGGTCACGTCGAGTGCCGACGTCATCTCGTTCACGGGATCGACCGAGGTCGGCAAGCTGATCCAGGCCGAGGCGGCGAAGACCCTCAAACCGGTGATCCTGGAACTTGGCGGCAAAGACGCGATCGTCGTGCTCGAGGATGCCAACATTGTGCATGCAGCGAGGGCCGCCGTCACCTTCGGTGTCTTCAATGCCGGACAGACGTGCGCCGGCGTAGAACGCGTGTACGTCGTCGCCCCCGTCTACGACGAGTTCATGGTCGAGATTCGCAAGGCCATCGCTCTGACCGACGCAGGGTCGGGAGGTCGGGGTGACGTCGGCCCAATGGCAAATCCGGCTCAGGTCGAGGTGGTCGAGGCGCATCTGGCCGACGCCGTCGCCAAGGGGGCCCGGATCATCCATGGGGGTGTTCGCCGGGAAACTGATCACGGAATCTTCTTCGAGCCGACGCTCGTGGTGGACGTCGATCACTCGATGAGCCTGATGCGGGACGAGACCTTTGGGCCCGTGGTGCCGGTGATGAAGGCCGCCGACGAGGAAGAGGCGATCCGCCTTGTCAACGACTGCCGCTACGGGCTGCATGGTTCCGTGTGGACTGGTGACTCGAGGAGGGGACGGCAATTCGCTTCCCGCATGGCGACCGGCACGGTTGCCATCAACGACCACCTGATCAACTTCTTCTTCCCATCGATCCCGTTCGGGGGCATCCGCGAATCGGGAACCGGCACCCAATTCGGCGCGGAGGGCATCAGGCGCTACTGCATCCAGCGGTCCATCACCGCGGCGCGCTTCCTCCCGACGACCAAGCTCATCCGTGGCTGGCTACCACGACGCGCCGGTCCGCGCTACTGGAAGCTGGTCGCCCGGGCCATCTTCGGATGGCGGCGCTGAGATCGGCCCAGCCGGTGACCGCCACTCGCCCCGAGAGGAGGCTCGGCCGGGCGCGGCTCGACAGGAAGTCCCGGACGCGTAAGCAGGACGACGCTCCCCTACCGTGACGGAACGGGCGGCCCCCCAACCTTGCGTCGTCCTACTTACTGCTTCGGGTGGATACTCCAACCCGCTGTTCCGACATAGAGTCGGGAAGTAGAGCATAGTGGCTAGTCAGCTCCCGCCAGAGGCAATGTGCGGTCCTTTCGCCTCTTCTCGCGAAAAAAACCCTCCGGAAGCCGGCCTCGATGCCGTCTCGACGGTCTCGAGTTGCCACACACCGGCTCGACAGCGGTCGAGCCCCTCGCTGATGCGGCGATCCCCCGAAACTGCGCTGGTACTGTTGCCCCGGGCCTGTAGCTCAATCGGTAGAGCAGCGGACTTTTAATCCGAAGGTCGTGGGTTCGATTCCCACCGGGCCCACCGGTACGACGGGTGCTCGCCACCGATCTCGGGCGTTCCGATCAGTCGCCTTCGAGCACCGCGTTCGCCCGTTCGACTGCAGCCCGCCACGACGTCTGCAATCGTGAGATCGATTCTGCGTTGTCGATCAGCAGGGTCGCCTGGACCGAGGACTCTATGTCCAGCAGCCGATCGACGAGATCGACCTTCTGCTTGCAGCGAACATCAGCGACCGCCGGCTCCATCCCGTCGGGGTCGTCGGCCGTGCGGAGCCGATGTGCCTCCCCGGGAGAATCGATGTCCCACCCGGCCGCCGCCATGCACTGCGACCACTCGGCCACGATGCCCCCAACCCGCGGGTCGTCGGAGAACCGCTCGAGGGCTTCGGCTCGTATGTCGATGCCCGCCCCGACGAGGGCGTAGTGGACGGCGGGGTTCTCCCCGTACAGGACGAGATCCGCCTCCCAGAGACAGCCGTCGCCAGGACGTGTGGTGATCCCGGTGTCGCTCCTGATCGCGTAGCGGGCCTCGTCGGTCCCGAAGAAGGCCTCGTCCCAACCGGGAGCCGTCGCGTTCTCGGCGTTGAGGTCGCCGGGCGAGAGGCCCGCGCCGTCGAGCCAGGCGTAGCCGTACTCGGCCGCGATGGTGGCGTCGTCGAGTCCGTAGCGCGGCAGCTCCGGGTCGGGTATGTACTCGGTGACGGTGTACTCGTATCCGGCGTCTGCCATGCAGTCGTGGTAGAGCATCTGCTTCGCCGAGAACACCGCTTCATTCCCTGCCGGATCGTCGAAGATCGCATCCAGCGGAAGCACCCCTTCTGCGGCCGCCGCCAGTCCCGGTTCGAGAGGCAGAACTCCAGCATCGGCCGCTGCCGTGGGCGACGATCCGCTCTGGAGTAGCACCCACGCTGCGACAGCCACAATCGCCAGCACCATCAGAATCGCGTTCTTCGGCGTGCGCGACAGCATCCCGCGTCTCCTCAAATACTCAAAAGCACTCATAGGAACTGGACGTCCGGGTATGGCGCGACAGAATACCGCCGTGACCGACGTACCACGGCCGTACTTCCCCCGCCCGGCGCCGCATGAGTCGCCTCCGCGGTCCGAGCTCGGGCTGGGATCTCGCTATCTTTGGGCATCCTCCGGTGTGGGCATGGCCCTCTCACCCCCGCCTCTGCACCCACGTTTCGAGTCGACGCGCCGCCTCGGTGACGTCCTCGGTCGACTCCGAATAGGAGAACCGGACAAAGCGGTGGCCGCGGACCGGATCGAAGTCGATGCCGGGGGTGGTCGCCACCCCCAGCTCGTCGAGCCAGGCATGGCACAGCGACGGACTGTCGTCGGTGAGGTGGGAGACATCGACGTAGACGTAGAAGGCGCCGTCGGCGGGCGCCAGCCGCTCGAACCCGGCCCGATCGAGCGCCTCGAGCAGGGTGGCCCGGTTGGTGGCGTAACGGGCGACGTTGCCATCGAGCTCGCCGGTGCAGTCGAAGGCGGCGATCCCGGCGTGCTGCGACAGCGTCGGCGCCGAGATGAACAGGTTCTGAGCGAGACGCTCGATGGGGCGAACCAGCTCGTCGGGGACCACCAGCCACCCGAGACGCCATCCGGTCATCGAGTAGTACTTCGAGAAGCTCTGGACCACGATCGCCGAATCCGAGTGCGAGAGTGCGGTGGGAGCGGGGTCGCCGTAGGTGATGCCGTGGTAGATCTCGTCGGCGACGAGCCGAATGCCGGCGCCGTGGCAGTAGGCGCCGAGGCCCTCCAGCTCGGCCGGGGTGAGCGTGGTGCCGGTGGGGTTGGACGGGCTCGCCAGCACCAGGCCGTCGAGATGGCCCACCCCATCGAGCTGGGCAGTCGTGGGAACAAACCGGGTCTCGGGCCCGACCGGCAGGCCGACGACTTCGACCCCGAGCGCCTTCAGCATGTTGCGGTAGCAGGGGTAGCCGGGCTCGGTGACCGCCACCCGGTCGCCCTCGTCGAAGGCGGCGAGAAAGGCGAGCACACATCCCCCCGAAGCGCCGACGGTTACCACAACACGGTCCGGCTCCACCTCGACGCCGTAGCGCTCCCGGTAGTGGCGAGCGATCCTGCGACGCAGCTCCGGAACGCCGGTGGCGTCCGTGTAGCCGAGGCGGTCCTCGCCGAGGATCCGGCGTGCCGCCTCGATGACGCCCCTGGGCGCCGGGGTGCTCGGCTGCCCCACCTCGAGGTGGAGCACGTCCCCCGTCGCTGCAGAACGCTCAGCCGCCGCCTTCATGACCTCCATCACGTAGAACGGAGCGACCTCGGAGCGCCTGGCGATCTTCATGCGAATCGAGCATAGAGCGCAGTCCCTCGCACCCCCCACGGCTCACCCACCGTTTGCCGGCTCTCCCTCGGCACGAGGAACCGGAAAAGTCCGTCACCTACTGATCGACGAAGTGCGCGACGAGAATGCCCGTCTCTGAGAAGCCTCCAATAGCCGGCCGCACCTCGAAGACAGCGGTGTCGTCGCCGATCGCCACCGGCACAACCGCCGGCAGCAATTGGACCAGCGTGGCGTCGAGGGGGGAGTCGAGCACGTCCCCGAGCCATTCCCACTCGGTGCCGGTGGCCGAGAACCAGATGGACGACACACCGAGTCCGAGCGTCGTGTCGCGAGTCCCTATCACGCCAAACCCTCCGGAAGCGAGCCGGCTGACGCTGATGCGGCCCCCGCCGGGACCCTGGGCCCTCGTCCAAGAAATCCCGTCGGTCGAGAGCCACAACTCCCCGACGCTGTTCGAACTCGGGATGTCCAATTCCCCCACCACCACGGCGAAGCCATCCCTGGTTCCCACGACATCGAGGAGGACAACGTCGTCGCCACCCGGGGAAGCTCCGGTCACCACTTCGTCCCACTGTCCATCATCGTTCAGTCGCCAGATCGAGAGCGTTGGGGTTGAGAACCCGTCGACGAAGAAGAGCCCCTGAGGCGACGGCACGAGGTGGAAGGTGCCCGGATCGACGATGCCGGCGCTGGCGGGCCGTGGCAGGACTTTGATCGTGCCGTCGGTTGCGATCCTCCAGACGCTGACATTCTTCGCGACGTCGCCGATCAGCTGGTACGCCCCCAGGTAGGCGTACCCCTCATGCACGACTGCCGGCCCAAAAGGCCACGCGCCCGATGCCACGACGACGAGCTCCTGCGCCGCCGACCACGCTCCGTCCGATTTCACCCAGATGGCCGGCTCGCCGTCCGCTTCACCCACCGCGATACCGCTCGATCCGGTCGAGACCACGGCATCGATCCATGACGCTCCCTCTGGGACCTCGACGGCCGACCAGACCAGCGCGTCGGGCGACTCCAACGCAGCGAAGCCACCGTCCCCGTCCTCGACGAAGGCAACGAAGCCGCCACCGGTCCAGCTCACGGCATACAACCGGCCCGGTAGCTCCGCCCATGAGAACTCCAGCGACCCCAGGCTCGTCTCCACGACGGTGGTGCTCTCGGGCTCGATGATGCCGCTCGCGAGCTCTTCGGCGAGGGCAACGTGCCGATCCGCCGATTCGGCGGTGAGGGTCGGCGCCAGCCGCCAGCGGCCGTCGTCACTGGTACCGAGCACCGCCAGGAACTCCTCGGGCTCGACAGAGACGGCCCACTCGGCCAGCGTCAACCAGGCCGCCGTCGAGTCGGCCTCGCGTGCCAGGACGGAACGGATGCCGTCCGGTCCTTGCCGAACCGTGACCTCGCCCCGGTCCTCATCGAGCCCCAGCGTCTCGAGGAGGCGCGACCGTGCCGCGTACTGACAAGTCGTCACGGCCTCTTCTTCGTCTCCAGGTCGTGGGCGCGTCGAGCACGAGCTCAACTCGATGTCGGTTCCGAGGGCCATCAGGTATGCCGCGGTGTCGGCGATTGCCTCCTCGTCGGCGCCGCCGGTCTCCTCGTCGCGCCAATCGAGCCTGATGCCACCCAGGGTGGGAAAACTGAACTCACCGGTCGCCGGGAACCTCGGCGTCAGGAGACCGGCAACGAGGTCCGTGTCACCAGCCAGCAGCACTCCCATCATTTGCGCCACCAACGTGGTGTCCAGCGTGTATGCGGCCGGAACCGGAGTCGTCCAGATCCCGTTCAGCGCCACCGTCTGACCTGCCGTCTCGGGCCCGATGACGGCGAGCCCGGTCTCCAGTGCCGCGACGCCGAATCCGCTGCCGTCGTCCCCATACCCGGGGAGACGCGACAACTGCCAGGTGGCGCCGCCGTCGATCGACGACCACACTGCCGGCTCGTCGTTGACCGAGCCCGCCACGACGAGGTGATCGCCAAGCCCGGCGAGAGCCCTCATGGCGCCCTGTCGGGGAAGTGTCGTGAACCACCCGGGGACGACGCTCACAGATCCCGTGGAGCCCTCCATCTCGACGAACGGCGGAGAGATTCCGGTCACCTCGAACCGAACCCCGACCGTTTCGATCACGCTCCCGGCCGAGAGGCGATGCTCCTCTCCGTCGATCGTGAAGATCGCCTCCGGAGAATCCTCCCCGACGACCTCGCGCAGCTGCACCTCGATCGGCGGCAACGCCAACACCGGATCGTCCTCGGCCACCCGGGCCCAGTCGAAGCCGTCCGCGCTCCGCCACACGGCCGGCAAGACCCCATCCTCGCCCCGGATCGTCCCCACTGCCCTCAGTCCGCTCGCTGTCTCGGTGATGTCGTACAGCACACCCGAAACGCCGGCAGGTAGCAGCGTCGACGAGTAGCCCCCGATGGCGTCCCACTCCACACCGTGTGTCGAGGTCATCACCAAGGGGCGCCACGGATCTTGTCTCTGGCTCCCGGCGATCGACCCGACAACGTAGTACCGCTCACCGGTGGCGACGACCGCATTGAGCTGTACACGATCGTCCTGGTCACCGGCGTAGGAAACGTCGTTCCAACCGCCACTGATGCCCTGCGCCCAGGTGACCATCTTGACCTCGCCGGTGTCTGGCCGCTGCACGATCACGACCACGCCGGCAGGACCGGCGGCCGCGTCCACCAGAGACCATCCCGAGAGCGCATCCTGAATCCCGAGGTACCTCCACTCGGTGGGCGCGGACGCCTCCCAGATCCCGATGTCGCCCCCTCCGACACTCCCCATCGCCAGCGCCCCCGGCTCATCCGGGATCACGACGAACAGCTCGGAATCGACCCCTTGCGGTGCCTCGACGTCCGGCACCAGCCGCCACTCGGTCCCGATCTCGAGCCATACGGCGGCGGCGCCTTCCCGGCTCCCGACGGCGACCATTGTCGAAGCCACCACGTCGAGGTCGTTCATCGAGATCGACGAAGCCGAACCGGATATCGCGTTCGCCCATAGGATGTGTGGCTCGCCTGCGGAGTCCGGTCCGATATCCACCACGAGGTTGGCGGCATGGTCGTCGAGTGAAGCCTCGGTCGGCGAAGGCGAACTCTCCTCGGCGCCACCGCCACTACTCAGCGCCGCGAGCGCGATCACGGTCGCGACCACGAGGGCACCCGGTCCCAGCCATCGCAAGGAAGAACGGCGCTGCTCGATGCGCACCAACTCGCCGGGCCGTCGCTCGCGGGGCGGCAGCACCCGGATCGCGTCCCTCTCTTCCTCCTTGTCGCGCGGCCCCTCGTATCCGCCCATCCGGCCATTCTGGGCGCAGAGGGCAGAAACGGCAATGTGGCGCGGTCCCCATGCCGACGGTTGGAAAATGGGCCGGGGAGAATACGCCCGTCGGGACTTTGCACTCTGCGTCCCCTCGGCTCGAGCGCTACCTGCGGTGGCGCTTCGTCGGTCCAACCTCAACTGAGGGGGCACGGAGCAGAAGCCCGCCTCACCGGAAGTCGGCGAGGAACTCTCTGACGGGCTGCTCGAGGCCGCCGGCGACCGCCACGAAACCGGTGAGCTTGGGACTCGGCTGGTTGAAGGCGACCTCCTCACCGTCGGGACCGAACACGGCGCCCCCGCCGGCGAGCACCAGCGCCGCACCACCCGCGACGTCCCACTCGTGCTTGGGGACCAACGTCCAGGTGGCGTCGGCCCACCCGGCGGCGACGCATGCCAGCTTGAAGGCGGCCGAGCCCATCGTCCGCACCGAGATCGGGGTGGCGAAGAAGCGTTCCCACTCCCCCCGTTTCACCTCGCTGCGGGAGGCCAGCACCACCGCCCCTCGCAGGTCGGTCCGGGCTGTGGTGCGAGCCGGCTCCCCGTTCACGATCACCCCGTCGTCGACCGAGCCCACGATGCGGAGACCGGCCGCCGGGTTGAGGATGCCGCCGGCGACCGGTTTGCCGACGACGACGAGCCCGATCGAGACGCCCCACTCCGGGATCCCGGCGACGAACTCGCGGGTACCGTCCACCGGGTCGACCACCCACACCCGCTCGCAGGAGAGGCGGGAGGCGTCGTCGGCGGTCTCCTCCGAGAGCCAGCCCTCGCCGGGACGCGGCAGCGACCTCCGCAGGGCGGCGTCGACCGCCAGGTCGGCGGCGGTGACGGGATCGTCCCCCTCCTTCATGCGAGCTTCGATCGCCCCCGGGGTGAACGGCGCCAACGCCGCCTCCGCCACGTCGAGGGCGGCACGGATGCGGGAAAGATCGTCCGGTTCCGTGACCCGGCGCTCGCCGGTCACGAGTCGGCGCCGTTACCGGTGACGTAGCCGAGGTGCTCGAGGTGGAGGATCACGGCGTTCGCCGCCTCGTCCGGGCTCGTGTTGGTGGTGTCGATGACGAGGTCGGCGTCGTCCGGCTCCTCGTACGGATCGGAGATGCCGGTGAACTCCTTGATGATCCCAGCCCGGGCCTTGGCATACAGTCCCTTGCGGTCACGCTGCTCGCACACCTCCAGCGGAGTGGCGACATGAACCAGGATGTAGCCGCCCAGCGGTTCGATCAGCGCCCGATTCTGCTTGCGAACCGAGTCATAGGGGGCAATCGGAGCGCAGATGGCGATGCCGCCATTCTTAGTGATCTCCGACGCCACATACCCGATCCGCAGGATGTTGAGGTCACGGTGCTCCTTGGAGAAGCCCAACTCGGAGGAAAGGTTCTTGCGGACGACGTCCCCGTCGAGCAGGGTCACCGGCCGGCCGCCCATCTCCAGCAGCTTCACGAGCAGTGCGTTGGCGATGGTCGACTTGCCGGAGCCCGACAGGCCCGTGAAGAAAACGGTCACGCCCTGTTTGGCACGCGGCGGATGGGTTCTGCGAAGCTCCCGAGCCACCTCGGGATAGGAGAACCAATCGGGTATCTCCTTGCCGGAGGCCAACCGGTCGCGCAACTCGGTACCTGAGATGCTCAGGGTGCGGACCCCCTTCGGGACCTCGTCGATCGGGAGGTACGCGTCACGATCCTCGACGTAGACCATCATCTTGAAGGGCACCATCGTGACGCCCAGCTCCGCTTCGTGCTCGGTGACGAGCTCCTGGGCGTCGTAGGGACCGTAGAAGGGATTCCCTTGCGAGTCGCTTCCCGGACCGGCGTGATCACGCCCGACGATGAGGTGGGTGCAGCCATGGTTCTTGCGGATGATGGCGTGCCATATCGCCTCGCGAGGCCCACCCATCCGCATCGCCAGGTTGAGGAGGGCGATCTGAGCAGTGTTGTGGGGATAGCGGTCGATGATGGCCTCGTAGGCACGCACCCGGGTGTAGTGATCCACGTCGCCGGGCTTGGTCATCCCCACCACCGGGTGGATGAGGAGATTGGCCTCGGTTTCGGCGGCGGCGCGGCGAGTGAGTTCGACGTGAGCACGATGCATCGGATTGCGGGTCTGGAACGCGACCACCTTGCGCCAACCGAGCCGGGCGAATTCGGCACGTGTCTCCGCCGGTGTCTTGCGTAGCAGGCGAAAGTCGTAGTGCACCGGGAGCTGCAGGCCCTCGACCCGGCCCCCGACGTAGTGAGGATTGGCCTGCTCGAGGAGAAACGCAATTCCGGGGTGCTCAGGATTGGAAGTGCCGAAGACGGCCTCGGCCTCGGCCGGCAGATCCGGCTGCCACACGTCATCGACGTGCACAACAGCGAGCATGACGCCCTCGGGGTCGCGGAGAGCGAGTGTGGAGCCGGCAGAGAGGCTCTCCGCCACATCGGCGGTCACGTCGAGCATCACCGGCATCGGCCACAGCGTTCCGTCGCCCAGCCGCATGCCGGAGCACACTGTCTCGTAGTCGTCTCTGCTCAGGAAGCCGCGCAGCGGCGAGAAGGACCCGTTGAGCAGGAGCTCGAGGTCGCAGAGTTGACGCTCGGTCAGGTCCCATGAGGGCCAATCTCGCGAGGCGGCTCGCAGCTCGTCGCCTCGGTCGGTGCCAACGATCAGGTCGATGAGTTCGCCCCCATGGGGCTCGATGAGGCTATCGGGCACGGCAACGCACTCCTTGCTGATTGAGGGGGAGAACCGCATGACCACGGCGCAAGTCCCTGCCCCCACGCCCGGGGACGCATGGTATCGACCGCCAGATCACACCGCCAAACCCACGCAGAATGACACGTCCAGCAGCGGTCCCACAGATGCGATCGGAGGATCAGAGATCGACGGTGAGCCGACTCAGCGCTTGCCGCGCTTGTCGCCGCGTGATCTCCGCAGCCCGGAGAGGCTGGAGAACACCGACCCGGAGTCGTCGTGCAGGTGGGGCAGTTTGGCGGAGCGCCGGGCGTAGCGGGATCGCTTGCCGTCGCTGTCCTCGTCGTCCGGTTCTTTGACCTTCGCGGCCTCGGCCGCGGCGGCGGCACGCTCCGCAGCCACCCGCTCGGAGAGACTCCGCTCCTGTTCCGCCGTCTCCATCGCCGCACGCTCCGCAGCCACCCGCTCGGAGAGACTCCGCTCCTGTTCCTCCGTCTCCATCGCCGCACGCTCCGCGGCGACCCGCTCGGAGAGACTCCGCTCGGGTGCCTCGGCGGCGGCACCCTCGGCGGCGGCATCCTCGACGGCGGCACGCTCCGCAGCCTCACGTTCGATGGCAGCTCGCTCCGCAGCCACCCGCTCGGCCAGCGTCCGCTCAGGCGCCTCTTCCTCGGCCTCGGTCTCGACGTGCTCCGCCGTCTCGACGACGTTCACCGATACCGCCGCCTCAGCCTCAGCCGCGGCCTCAGCCTCAGCCGCGGCCTCAGCCTCAGCCGCGGCCGCAGCCTCGGCTGCGGCATCCCGTACGGCTTGCCCGGCGTCGTCGCGAGCAGCGCCCTGGGTCTTCGTCATGACAGCACGAGCACTCACTACCAGTTGTTCCGCCTCGGCGCGTGCTCGCTCAACTCTCTCCATCTCATTAGCGATCTGCTGTTCTCGTTCGGTCAGCTCCTGCGCCCGGCTCTCGATCGCCGCCGCTTCCGCCCGTACCGCCGCACGAATCTCCGCCGACTCCTCCTCGACGTTTCTCCGCACGGAGGCGGCTCGTTCCTCGGCCTCGGCGATGATCGAATCGGCGCTGATCCCGGCTTCGAGGACTTGACGCTGGTGGGCCTCCACCTCGGCCAGTCGGCGCTCGGCTTCCTTGCGTTTCGATTCGATGTCCTCGTCGACGCCCCTAGAAGCTGCTCTTCCGGCTTCGTCGCCAGCCCGTTCGATGATCTTGGCGGCCCGGGCCTCTGCTTCCTCGATGATCTGGGCCGCCCGCTGCTGGGCGCCGTCGAGCCGTGCCTGATTGTCTCGGGCCGCGGCCAGTTGCTGGTCGGCTTCGGCGGTGATCGCAACCGCGCGGTGCTCCGCTTCACGCCTGATCCCGGCGACTTCCTCGTGCGCGGCCTGGGCGGCGAGCCGCTCTTGCTCCGCCGCTTCGACGACGGCTGCCCCGGCCTCCTCGGCTTCCTTCAGAGTTCGCGCTGCCTGCTCGTCTGCCTCGCGCCGGATCGTCTCCGCCTGCTCGCGCGCCTCGGCGAGCGTCTTCTCAGCCGCCAGCTTCGCCTTCAGCGATCCCGAACGCGCCTCCTCCGACTGGTTGGTGAGGGTGGTAGCGGCGTCTCGAATCCTCGTCGCCTCGTCACGAGCGGCCTCCACGATCTGGGCCGCTCTTGCCTCGGCCGCCACGTGCAGTTCCTCGATCTCCTCGTGTGTCGCGGACATGTCGGCCTCGGCCTGCTCCCGAAGCGAAACGACGTCGCTACGAAGCGATTCTGCCTCGCCGCGGATACGCTCTGCCTGCTCCTCCGCTTTGGCACGGATGGCATTGGCCTCTTCCCGCGCCTCGGTGAGAGCGGTGTTGGCTTCGGCCTGCGCGACTTCGGCGTCGTGGCGCGCCTCGTCGAGGGTCGACCGCGCCCTCGCCTCACGCCTCGCCACCTTCTCCTCCACTTCCTCCAGCGTGCGCTCGGCCTGATCACGTGCCTGCTTCGCCTCGGCTCTCAACTCTTCGGATTCGATCCGCGCAGTCTCACGAAACGCATCCGCCGCTTCCTGGCTCTCGGCACGAATCGCCTCCGCCTCTTCCTTCGCCTTGACACGCAACTCCTCGGCTCCGAGTCGCGCCTCGTCTCGAATCGAGTTGACCTCGGCTCTGATCTCGGCGGCCACCGCCTCCGCCTCGGCGATGATGCGGTCCCGTTCGACCTCTGCCTGACGCGCTGCCTCATCAACCAGCGCCTTGGCTTCGGCGGCGCGCTGCTCGGCGAGGGCTTCGAATTCGGCGAGCTCTGTTTTGCGCTGCTCGACCTGCTCTCGGACGGCTTCGGCTTCGGCCGCGATTCGGGCGAGTTCGGCCTCTGCTTCCGCCTGGATCATCTCGCCTTCGATCCGGCTGATGTCGAGTTCGCGAGCGGAACGTGAGGCCTTGGCGGCCATCTCGGCCTGGACCGTCTCTGCATTCGCTCGAATCTTGGTGGCGTCGGCCTCGGCGCGAGCTCGAATCGCCGTAGCCTCGGCACGGGCCTTCTCACCCATTTCCTCGAGATTGGACGCTTCGGCCAGTCCGGTCTCGGCAGCGGTGATCATGACAGTGGCCTGTTCGTGCGCTCGCTCGATGATCGCGGTCGCTTCCTGCCGGGCCTTCACGGCTGTGTCCTCGGACTCGGACCCCTCTCCGGCCTCCCGTCCCTCTTGAAGCGCTCGTCGCAGCGTCTCGATCTCTTGGCGGGCGTCCGTGAGCTCCTGGTCGAGGTCGAGCATGCGTTTGAGATCGGGGGATGCCGCCACCTCGCTCCGCAGCTCCTCGGCCTGGCGGCGTGCTTCTGTCAGTATCCGCTCGGCCTCGCCGCGTGCCTGCGCCGTGAGCTGCTCGGCTTCGCCGGCCGTCTGAGTGGCGGCCTCGGCGCTCTTCTCCAGCGCCACCACCTTGATGCGCTCCTGGGCGAGTTCCTCGCGCGCCGCGGCTGCCTCTGCCGTGCTCTCCGCCAATGCCGCCTCCAGAGAAGCGACCTGATCGGGGGTCCCGGCCGCAGCGGCCCTCTGCTCGGCCTCTCGCGTCAGCTCGTCGATGCGCGCCCGCTCCCGTCCCAATTCCTCCCGCAGCACCACGGCCTCGGCGGTCGCCTGGGCGAGCTCCCCCTGAAGGGATGCCGCCTGATCAGAGGTGTCGGGGCCCGTGTCGGCGCCCTCTCGGATGGCCATCGCCTCGGATTGGGCCTCGCTGATGATCCTGTCAGCCTCGGCACGGGCCTCGGCAAGCTGATCGGCGAGCATGCGCGAGGCGTCATCAGAGGCCATCGTCGACTCGGTCATCGCACGAATGCGCGCCGCCTCGCTCCTTGCCGCGGATTCGATCTCTTCGGCTCGCCGGTGGGCCCGCTCGATAATGCGGTCCTTGGCGTCAAATACGGCGATCATGGCGCTGTCGAGCGACGATTGTTCGGTGGCCTTGGCCTCCTCGAGCTTGTCCTCCACCTCGGCGAGGCGCTGCTGAGTGCGTTGGGAGAAACCCTCGAGATCCCGGAACGCCGACTCCAGGTCGGCGAGGTATTGATCGACTTCTTTCTGGCTGTAGCCCTTGCGCGCGATCGAGAAGGCCTTCTCGTCGATACGATCGAGCGCGGCGCGCTGTTCCTCACTCACCCCTGCCTTATCGGCCCCTCACCGGCTGCCCTTGACAGTCTCGTGAAAAGAGGGAAGCTCAACCAAAGCTCAGTTTTCGCGAGCAGGTCCCAAGCGAGTGGGTCTCACGAGCACGCGACTGAGGAATGGCGGCTGCCGAGAGTGCCCGATGCAACGAATAGGGCCTCGTCGCCGGTGGATCTGCCTGCGGTCTCTTATATGGCGGCGACGATGGAGGGATCCAACCCCGGGAAACTCCGCAAGTACTCTCTCCGCTCCTCGGTGAGCGAGGCGACGATTGCGTCGTACTCGTCGGAGCGGCCTTGGCGCTCGTACAGCATGCGTGGACGCAGCAGCTCCTCGTCGTCGAATCCCGGCAATGAAGCCGCCACGAAGTAGCCGAAGTCGGGATCCTCCACCCATTCGATGGTGTCGGCGACAAAGCCCTCGATCACCGCTGCGCTGTGGTAGATCTTCACCTTCTTCGAGAGATCGTCGCCATCGGTGCCACCGATCCGCCCCGTGTTCAGGAGGTACACCTCGAGATCGGGCATGGTTTCAAGCAGCTCGTGCATTCGATTCCCTTGAAGGGCATCGTTCCTGAAGAAGAACGGATTGGTGCCGGGGACTCTGAGGTTCTTCCCCATCTCGGCGGCGCCGCCAGCCGAGGTGCCTTTCGTCTCGCCGAGCATGAAATATGCCGCCGCCTGCTCCCGCTTCAACTTGGCGACCGCCGGGATGATGTTCTCGTTGCGATTGAGGAGGAGCATGTAGTCGGCGGGCGGGAGAGCACGCGGGTCGCGATGACGGATGCTCTCGAGCGGGAACGTCGAGCGGCCGTTGGCGGTGTGGGAGTCGTTGAAGAAGTCGATGGTCCCGTCGGGATTGACGTGGGTGTTCTCGAGCCAGGCATCCGGCCGGGTAGTGCCGCCGTAGATGGTCGGCTCGTCATCGGGATCGAGACCGAACGTCTTGGCGAAGCAGCCGTTCTCGGTGGCATACACCTTGCCCCCCGGCATCAAGGCGTTGAAGTCGTCCTGCACCGGCAGCGAATCGAGCTGCTGACGGAAAGTGGAGGTCGTCTTGCCCGTACCGGACAGGCCGAGGATGAGGGCGACCTTCTCCCTGCCGTCGACGTCGGGGAACACTTTGAGGCCGGAGTGCAGCGCGAGGCCGCCTCGCTCGTATACGTAGCGATTCCACATGCGAAGCGAGCCCATCTTCGCCTCGCCGAAGTAGTCCGATCCGAGGATCCTGGTGGTGTAGTTGTCGACATCGACCGCGATCAGCCGGTTGTTCGATAGCCCCGTCGCCGGCAGGCCCGGGGTGTAGATGACGGTGAAGACGGGCTCCCACTCGTCATCCTTTGGGAAGTAGAGCTGCTGCTGCATGGCGGGGATGTTCGCCTGAGTGCGCTCGATGTAGAGCCTGGCCCCGGCGCGGAACTCCGGGTCGGGCCCGACGTAGCCCTCGATGAGAATCATGTCCTTGTCGGCGATGTAGGCGTCCTGGATCGTCGCCCATTTCTCGTACTCGGGGCGCGGCATCCGGCTCTGACGGATGTCCTCATCGGCGATGAAGAAAGTCGAGCGCACCAGGCGGGCCGTCATCTCCGCCTCGTAGTTGAGGTTGCCGAACATGGTCTCTTGGATGCGGGACATGTACTCCAGGACCCAGCCCCGCATCTCTTCCTGGGTCGGATTCGTCGCTACGGATCGGGCGGGCGGGAGTTCAAAGACCACGAGTGGGGACCTCCTGAGGGTGTCTACGCTCGATTTGGGCCAGAGCATACCCATGCAGAAGGCGGCCCGGCCGGGCCGCCTTCTAGCAGAGATGGTTCTCGACGGACTCAGGCAACCGTGATCTCCGAATCCAGGTACACGTCCTGGATGGCATTGAGCAGCTCCATACCCTCGGCCATCGGCCGCTGGAACGCCTTACGGCCGCTGATGAGCCCCATCCCACCGGCACGCTTGTTGATCACCGCGGTCCGCACCGCCTGCGCCAGGTCACCGCTGCCGGACGAGGCCCCGCCCGAGTTGATGAGGCCGGAACGTCCCATGTAGCAGTTGGCGACTTGCCACCGCGTCAGATCGATCGGGTGGTCGGTCGTGAGCTCCGAGTAGACGCGCGGGTCGGTGCGGCCGAATCCGATGATCCCGAAGCCGTTGTTCGATTCCGGCTGCTTCTGCTTGATGATGTCGGCTTCAATCGTCACCCCGAGGTGGTTCGCCTGGCCGGTCAAATCGGCGGATGCCTCATAGTTGACGCCGTCCTTGGAGAAAGCGCTGTTGCGCACATAGCACCACAGAACGGTGAACATGCCCATCTGGTGGGCGAGAGCGAAAGCCTCGCTGACCTCCTGGAGCTGCCGCATCGACTCCTCGGAGCCGAAGTACACGGTGGCACCGACGCCGGCGGCACCCAGGTCGTATGCCTGCTCCGTCGAGCCGAACATGACCTGGTCGTACGTAGCCGGATAAGTGAGCAGCTCGTTGTGGTTGAGCTTGGCGATGAACGGGATCTTGTGGGCGTACCGTCGTGAGGTGAGAGCGAGCACACCGAGAGTGCTGGCGACGGCGTTGCAGCCGGCCTCCAGGGCGAGTTCGACGATGTTCTTGGGGTCGAAGTACGCCGGATTGGGCGCGAACGAAGCCGCCGCAGAGTGTTCGATGCCTTGATCGACCGGGAGAATCGACACGTAGCCGGTTCCTCTGAGGCGACCGTGATCGAACAACGATTGGAGATTGCGCAACACCTGGGGCGAGCGGTCACTCTCGAGGAAGACACGATCCACAAAATCAGGCCCCGGAAGCGAGATGTCTTCCTTTGCGATCCCGGTCGATACGTGATCGAGCAGTTCCTGGGCGTCATCCCCGAGCAGGCCTACGAGATCCATGTCAGCTCCTCGACTCGTCATCCGGCTTCGCGCCGGTGGTCTTCGTGTTCTCCCGCGCATTATGGCCGGTTGGGACAGAGAGGGACAGCTCAGAGTCCGAGCGCCTCCACCGTCTCGGCCGCCAGCCGGTTCGCGGTGCCCTCCAGATCGGCCGCGACCGAGCTCGGCTCGTCGCCTGCTGCGAGTGGTGAGGTGAGGTCGACGTAGACCTTGAGCTTGGGCTCGGTACCGCTGGGACGGGCCAGTACCCGACCCCTCTCACCGAGGTCGAGCTCGACCAGGCTCGCCGCCGGCAGGTAACGCGGCCGGGCCTCGGCTCCCCGCCGGTAGTCGGTCGAGCCGAGAACCGGGAGATCCGCCAGTGAAGCCGAAGGGGATGCTGCCAGGCGATCCATAGCGGCCGCGATCTCGATCGCCCCTTCGGTGCCGGGCCGCACCACACTGCGCTGGACCGATACCCACAGCCCGTGGTTCTGATGCAACGCATCGAGCCGGTCCAACAACGTGATACCCGCTGCCTTGCAGGCGGCGGCGAGGTCGGCGAACAGCACTGCGGCGCTGATCCCGTCCTTGTCGCGCACAGCCGGGCCGACCGAGTAGCCGAGCGCCTCCTCGTAGCCGAAGACGAACCGCCCTTCACCTGCGGCCTGGAGATCGAGAGCTGCGTTCCAGATCCACTTGAAACCGGTGAGCGTCTGCGCGAACCCGGCGTGGTGTGCTGCGGCAACCCGAGCCAGCATGGGCGAGGACACGATGCTGTTGATGACGATCGGCTCTGGCACCACGGTGGTCTCGAGAATGAAGTCGGCCAGCAGGACCCCGACCTGATTCCCGGTGAGGGGGCGCCAGCCATCGGCGTGCTCGACACTCACGGCGAGCCGATCGGTGTCTGGGTCGTTGGCGATGATGAGGTCCGCCGACACCTCACGTGCGAGTTCGGTGGCGAGATCGAGGGCCCCGGGCTCCTCCGGGTTGGGGAACTCGACCGTCGGGAAACGACCGTCCGGCTCGTACTGTCGCGGCACAGGGTGCAGCCGTGTGTGCCCGAAGTGCCGAAGCGCCTCGGTGACGAAAACCCCCCCGACGCCGTGCATCGGCGTATAGACGATGACGAGATCCGAGCCGCCGGCGCCTCGGGGCCGCACCGCCGCCACGTCGTCGAGGTACCGGTCGAAGACATCCGGCGGAACCGGCGAGGCGACGGCGTCGCCGCCTCGGGTGGCACTACGCACTCGCGGGACATCCACGGCGAGCCCCACGGCGCCGATGGCGGCGGCGATCTCGCCATCCACCGGCGGCACGATCTGGGCACCGTTGCGGTCGTACACCTTGTACCCGTTGTCGTACCGAGGGTTGTGACTGGCGGTGATGACCACCGCGGCCTGTGCATCCAGCATCCTCGACGCGTAAGCGACCAGCGGGGTCGGGACAGGCTCCGGGAAGTAGCGCACCGGCAGGCCGGCGGCAGCGAGGACACCAACGGTGTCCTCCATGAAGCGCTCGCTGGAAAGGCGTGCGTCGCGCCCCACCACCACCGGTTGCTCCGAGTCGGGGTCGCGAGCCAAGAGGTACCGGGCGAGACCCCTGGTCGTGCGGATGATGACGGCTCGGTTCATACGATTGGAGCCGGCTTCCACCCGGCCTCGCAGCCCGGCGGTACCGAAGGCGAGGGAGCCGGCCATCCGCTCGGCGAGCGCCTCGGTGTCCCCCCGCTCGAGGAGATCCTCGAGTTCGAGCCGGGTCTCGGGATCGGGATCCCCCTCGATCCACTGGAGAGTCGCATCGATCAGGTCGGAGGGGACTTCATGCACGTGCCCATTATCGAGCGTGCGTAGGGCCGCTGCCACATTGCGGCTGGGGGGCAGAGCCGTTCCTGTCTGCACGCTCGGGGGCGAGAGCGGCCGAAGAATCAAGCCGCGGCGGCTCGCAGCCTAGGAATGACTTCGCGCCCGGCCCGTTCGAGCACCGACAACTGGCGACTCTCGATGGGGTAGAGGAAGATGAACTCGGTCACGCCGGCGTCCCGGTAGCGGCGAACGACTCCCTCGAAAGCATCCACGGAGTCGAACGTGGTCTTGGCCTCCGATCCGAAGACGAGCAGGGAGCGCCGGACAGCTTCGGGGTCTCGCCCGACTTCCGCGCAGAGATCGTCGAATTGCCCGGCCGTGCGCCGAACCCGGGCCAGCATCTCGTCTCGGGAATCGTCCCAGCCGCCGGTGACGAGATTCCAGGTGTCGGCGTGTTTCGCCGCGATCCGCAGCATCAAAGGCCCCTCCGCGGCAATCGTGATGGGAGGTCTCGGCCTCTGGAAGGGCGAGAGCGCGAAGACGGCACCCTCGAGCCGGCAGTACTGCCCTCGTAGTCGACGGTCTCGCCGCGCAACGAGCGATCAACGATCTCAACGGCCTCACGGAACCGGGCCACCCGCTCTGCGGAGAACCAGTTCTCGATCCCGATCATGGAATGAACCGGGTCCCGGCGCACTCCGGCGCCGAGCCCGACCTCCAGACGCCCGTTCGAGATGTGGTCGACCGTGATCGCCTGCCGGGCCAGCAGCGCCGGATTGCGGAGAGGCATCGACGTCGCCAGCGTTCCGATCCGTATCGTCCGGGTCTCGGTCGCCAGGGCCCCCAGAAGCGTCCACGCCTCGAACCATGGAGAGTCCGGTTGATAGGGATCGACGAAATGGTCAGCGAGCCACACGCTGTCGAATCCCAGGGACTCGATGAATTGCCACCGCCTCACCTGATCGGCCCAGGGGATGTTCTGAGCCGCCAGGATCCCGAACCTGAGCGGATGGTTTCCTGGTGCTATGACTCGGCGGGAGTTGCTCAGCTCACTCGAGGTGGGCGCGCAGCATCCAGAGCTGCTCCTCGAGGCCTTCGATGATCTCCTGGAGCAACCCATCCGTCACGACGTCGAGGTCGGCGACGACCGCCTGATGCTCACGGATACGAATCGCTGCCTGCTCGACCCGATCACCGACCGCGACGATGGCGTCCCGGTCCGAGAGCCAATCGAGGGGGAAGGTGCCGGCCGCGACGACATCCTCGGCCCGACCCTTCGGCAAGTGACCGAGGATGACGATCCGCTCGGCAACCTGATCGGTCCAGAGTCGCCACGCGTCGACCAGCACGTCGAGCCGCTCATGGACCGCTTGGAAGCCTCGGCCCACCACAGTCCAGTGAGCCTGCTTGCCGATGAGGTGCAAGTCGACGAGGTCGGCGAGCGCCGGCTGGAGTTCGGCGACGACTTGGGAAGATTGTTCTTCGGGCAGCACGGTCCAGGACACGATGAACCTCCTGAGTCTGTGTTCTCAGACCGAGCCTACCCCGGCGCCGCAGGTGCCGCGCCGCTCGCCCTCGCCCCCAAACCGGTCACCTCGGAAGTCCTCGAGCGCGCCCGATCCCCCTCAGCGGAGGGGGATCGGATGGCTGAAGCGTCGTCACTCCTCCGGGCTGTGGGACGCCGAGGCGGCGATCTCCGCCACCACGTCGGCGTTGGCCAGGGTAGTGACGTCACCGAGATGACGCTGCTCGGAGATGTCCCGCAACAGGCGGCGCATGATCTTCCCCGAGCGGGTCTTGGGAAGGTCGTCGGTGAACACGATGCTCTTCGGCTTGGCGATCGGGCCGATCGTCTCGGCGACCGTGTTGCGGAGCTCCTGGAGCAGGGCTTCGTCACCCGTGATACCACTTCGCAGTGTCACGAAGGCGGCGATCGCCTGACCCGTCACCGGATCGGTGCGCCCCACCACCGCCGCCTCAGCGACGGCTTGGTGACCGACGAGCGCCGACTCGACCTCGGTAGTGGAGATGTTGTGTCCCGCCACCAGCATGATGTCATCGACCCGACCGAGGAGCCAGAAGTAGCCGTCGACGTCACGCTTGGCGCCGTCCCCGGCGAAGTACAGGCCCGGGAACCGCGACCAGTACGTGTCGACGTAGCGCTGGTCGTCCCCGTAGATGGTGCGCAGCATGCCCGGCCACGGACGGCGAATCGCCAGGTAGCCGCCACCACCGAGCGGAACGGAGTTGCCGTCGTCGTCGACGATGTCCGCTGTGATCCCGGGGAAGGGGCGAGTGGCCGAGCCCGGCTTGGTCGCGATCGCTCCCGGGAGAGGCGTGATCATGATGGCCCCGGTCTCGGTTTGCCACCACGTGTCGACGATCGGGCAACGCTTGTGCCCGATGTACTCGTGGTACCACATCCACGCCTCGGGATTGATCGGCTCGCCGACCGTGCCCAGCAGCCGGAGTGACGAGAGGTCGTGGCTCTCGGGGAACTGGTCACCCCACTTCATGAAGGCGCGAATCGCCGTCGGCGCCGTGTAGAAGATCGTCACCTTGTAGTCGTCGATGATCTGCCACAGCCGGTCGTTGCCGGGGAAGTTGGGAGCGCCCTCGTACATCACTTGGGTCGCCCCGTTGGCGAGCGGCCCGTACACGATGTACGAGTGGCCGGTCACCCAACCGATGTCCGCCCCGCACCAGTACACGTCGTCGGGCTTGAGGTCGAACACGTACGAGTGCGTGGTCATCACGTTCGCGAGATAGCCACCCTGGGTGTGCACGATCCCCTTCGGTTTCCCGGTGGTTCCCGACGTGTAGAGGATGTACAGGATGTCCTCGGCGTTCATCGCCTCGGGGTCGCAGTCCGTCGACTCGTCTGCGATCAGGTCGTGGTACCAGATGTCGCGGCCGGTCTGCATCGTGACCTCGTTGCCGGTGCGCTCAACCACGACGACTCGCTCGATCGAGTGGGTCCGCTCCAGGGCAACGTCGGCGGCATGCTTCAGAGAGACGACTGACCCGCGTCGCCATGACCCGTCGGCGGTGACGAGCACCTTGGCCTCGGCATCGTTGATGCGATCGGCGAGCGAATCGGACGAGAAACCGCCGAATACCACCGAGTGAATGGCGCCGATGCGGGCGCAAGCCAGCATCGCCACCGGCAGCTCCGGAATCATTCCCAGGAAGATGGCCACCCGATCGCCGCGCCGCACACCGAGCGACTTGAGGGCATTGGCGAACTTGGTGACCTCCTCGTAGAGGCCGCGATAGGTGAGGTCACGGGTGTCGCCGGGCTCACCGACCCAGTGGTAGGCGACCTTGTCACCGATCGTGTCGAGGTGCCGATCGAGGCAGTTGTAGGAGATGTTGAGCTCCCCGTCGGCGAACCACTTGAAGAAGGGAGGGTTGGAGTCGTCCAGCACCTCCGCCGGTTCCCGGTACCAGGTGATGCGGCTGAGGGCCTGTTCCTTCCAGAAGCCGAGCCAGTCCTCCTCGGCTCTCTCGTAGACCTCGGCGCCGACGTTGGCCTGCGCCACGAACTGCTCCGAGGGAGGGAACAGCCGCTCCTCGGACATGAGATTCTCGATCGCCTGGGTACTTTCAGCCACATTTCCTCCTGATGGCTAGCGCTCCGTTGTCGGATGGTAGGGGTCAGGTACCGAGGTAGACATGAGGCGAATGGCCCTTCGCAGGTGCCGAACGATCTCCCCCGTGACATCGTCCCGCTCCCGATCCAGTAGCGCCGCGTGGGCGGAATGGTCGAGCCAGAGCACGTGCTTGTGGGCCGAACCGATGCCGTCTCGAAGGATCTCGCCGCTCTCGGGCCGCACCGTCTCGTCGATCCGGGACTGCACGATCAGTGCCGGGCAGGTGACGCGGCGAAGCGTCCTGCGGGCGGCACGAATGAGATCCATCAGCTCCGAGACGCTGCTCTCTGGGATGTCCCGATACTCCTGGCGATACTCTGCGACCTCGTCGGGGAGAGAGGCCGGCGAGTCGCCAGGCCGAACCCGCGAGCTGTGACGGGACACCCACGCCAGATGAGCCCGCCGATCCCACACGGCCATGGGTGCGCTGATCGTCGCCAGCGAGGCAGCGCCAAACACGGGTGCGAGCAGCAACGCGAGCACCCCTCCCATGGAGAATCCGACCAGATGAACCCGCTTGCCCTCGTCTTGGAGAACCTGAGCCGCGGTGGCTGCATCGCGCAGCCAGTCCCGCCAGCCGACACCGACGAGCTCCGTCACCTGCGTCCCGTGACCGGCCAGGCGGGGGCAGATCACCGCGAATCCGGCACCGTGCAGCACGTCGCCGAGCAGGCGCATCTGCGCCGGCGATCCGGTCCAGCCGTGCAGGAGCAACACCCCATCGGACCCGCCCTCGAGGCAGAACGACGCCGCCAGCGGATGCATGACCCGCGACGCGCGATCAGAACTCACATCTGGAAACTCGCCCGATTGCGACGGAACGGCAACGCCGCCGGCACTACTCGGCGGCTTGCTCCTCTTCGATTCCGACGAATCCCATGGATCCGCCGAAGATCACCAGCACGCAGCCGACGAACAGCACGACGAAACCGACACCCCGGCCGACTGCAAATGCCTCCGGCACGGCTCCGGCGGCGTTGAGCTGGCCGAACACGCCAGCCAGCTCGTCGGCCTTGTCACCGGCATCAAGGAACTTGACGACGGAAGAGGCGAGCAGCGCCAAGCCGATCAGTGCGGTGAGCACGGCGCTCATCCGGTTGAACTTCGCCCGAATCGGGGGAAGCAGGGCCAGAACGACCGCGGCGACCAACAGGACGACGGCGAGCACCTGCTCCCAGACGTCGAGTCCACCCCAGAGTGTGGGAATGCCCCCTGGGATGTCCGGGTTCGCGTCATGTAGTCCCGCCAGATAGGACTCACCATCGGTGGCGAGCGATATCAGGAACAGGCTGACGGTCATGACGATCACACCGACCAGGGAAAGCAGACGGGAACTGTGCATGAGCCCTTCCTCGCTTCCTAGAGCAGTCCTCTGAGCCGGCAGGCTAGGGATCGCCGACACCGCGCCGCAAACTGTGCACGGGTCGTGGTCACCGTGGCGAGAAGCCGGCCGGTGCCCCGGCTACCGGTAGGTTCTATACTCCGTTGGCCCAGTCGGCGGCCGCCGGCAATGGGGTACAATCCCGGTCCCTCGGGCCCCCATCGTCCAGCGGTCCAGGACTCCGCCCTTTCAAGGCGGCAACGGGGATTCGAATTCCCCTGGGGGCACGCCACGGGGGCGTGGTGAAGCCTGGAGTTCACGCCGGCCTGTCAAGCCGGAGGTCGCGGGTTCAAATCCCGTCGCTCCCGCCAGGTACCCGGGCCGGAGGTCCGGGTACTGTGGTCAGGTAGCTCAGTTGGTAGAGCGCCGGTCTGAAAAACCGGAGGTCGCCGGATCGATGCCGGCCCTGACCACCAGTCATCACGACGGGGGAACGCCCGAAAGCGCCGATGATCATTGGGTTTTCGGTCGATCTCCCCTCTTGGGTTGTTCCGTAGCTTTTAGCGACGTTTCTCGTTGCATTGCGGACTCTCGCGGACTTTCCGCGGACTCTCGCGGACTTTCCGCGGACTCGACACACCGCTTGGGTTCGAGGCGAGCGGACTCGCCTGCAGCGACACGCACCGGGTAACCGAATACCCTCCGTGGCGAGAACGGAGCGATGCCCGTACGCCGACGCGCCGATCTAGCGCACTCCTTGAAATGCTCGTTCGGCCCGGGATTTGGCGATCGGTGCGTGGCACGACCGGTGTGATGCCGCGTAGGCCGCGGTCGTCAGATTGGTGGCCCTGGTTGATCGAGCTTCCCGATATCACGGCGTGAAGAAGTCCTGCAGAGCCTTGAGATGCTGCACGTCTCCGCTGTCGAGGTACTCCAGGCCGAGCTTGACGAGAGCAGCAACAGAGGAAAGGGCGTCGCGGTCCGCAGCCTTCCTCGGGGAGGCGCTGGTGGCGACGTTCTCGATTCGCTTCAGGCAGTATCGGGCGACGGCTTCGCATTCGTGTCCATCGAGTGGGACGGGCCACCGAGGGGACTTGACGCGGTTGTCGCCCATATGCAGCACTTTCCCGTGGACGAAATCGAACCAAGCCCAGTAGTCGCGGTCGCCGTTGGTAGGAACGGCCGCGAAGTCGCCGATCCACCATGCATACCCAGGCCGCTTCATTGGTTTTGAGAATTCGAGGAGGTTTCGTCCATGCAGAAGCGCACTGTCCTGGAGGGCGACCTTCGTCTTGCCTTTGCCGGCAGCGAATGCCTTAGCCGTCCAGGCGAGGTAGTGGACCTCGAATGCTAGGTGTCTCTGGAGGTCGGGCAGCGAGGGCTTGCTCTGCTTAGCCATGGAGGTCGAACCTACTACCGACATCACGCCCGGTGCCTGACCCCGTTGTCGTAGACGCCACCCGCGGACGTGCCGATACTGCGCACTCTCCGAAGTGGGCGTTACCGCGACAGAGTTGCTGATCGGTGCGGCGGATGGCTGCTAGGTAGATCGCGGCCTGGCAGGCCACTGCCGCCAGTCGCTAGGTAGCGGTTCGATGGGTCGTGGCCGACACTCTCGGGAGTCACCCCGGTTCGGGTTGGTCGATTCCATGTCGGCTGAGGGGTGTCTCGTAGGTGAGGATGTCCCCAGGCTGGCAGTCCAGCACGGCACAGATTCCATCGAGTGTGGTGAAACGAATCGCCCTGGCCTTACCTGTTTTCAGTATCGAGAGATTGGCGATGGTGATGCCCACCCGCTCGGAAAGCTCGGTGAGGCTCATGCCGCGATCGGCAAGGACCTTGTCGAGACCGATAGTGATTGGCATGTCAGATCGTCGATTCCTCGAACTTCCGCAGCCGGGCTGCCTCCGCAAAGAACTCGGCCAGGCCGAGAACTCCAACACCCGCCAAGGCGGGCGTCCATACCGCCCATCCATATGAGACGCGGAGCCCAATATCGGCATCGAGTGTCCGGTTGAGCAGCCACTGCATGAGAGCGAAGACAAGCGATGCGGCGATCAGAGCAACTGCGAGTCGGCGCACACGGCCTGGGTTCTGATCGGCGAACGGTTGACCGCTGAGGGCTGCCGCAATGATGTTCCGCATTGCGACAAGACCGACCCAAGCCAAGGCAAGTAGGCCGGCGGTAGCGCACACGACAATCAGGCGAGAGTCCGTATCGTCTCGGGTCACCTCGATTGCGGCATGAACGACAGTGCCCGATCTCACAGTCTCGCTCTCGCGGCCTGCGATTGGGAAGTTGCCGAAGACCCTGAGAACGCCGTCTTCACCAACCCCGATATAGCGCCCGTCTTCGAAGGTGATGGTCACGGGCTCGGTGACGGTTCCGCTCAGAGCGATGTCTCCTCGCCCCGCAACGGCTAGGGCTGCGATCGGGACCAGCACCACCAGGAGTATGAGAAGTCCCGTGAGTAGCAGCCGGACGATCCGATCAAGAATCCTGATGGTGGCACCAGGTTCATATCCGTTGTCTTGTTCCATATTGATAAACGATATCACGGGTCTTATCGTTTATCAATAAGAGATACACGACAGCCAAGCTCCCTTTACCGGGCATGTCTTCCGTTCTTCGGAAGCTTGGCCCACAGGTTGTTATCGAGGCGGCAGACGACCTCATAGGTCTCCGCCCTGCCCCAGACCCGGTCCACGCCTCTGCCGGATTAGAGGCTTTGGGGCAGCTAGAAGGGAAAGACAGTCCACGGACGATGACCCGACTGACGAGACACAACGCTTCCGTACAACTTTGTCGCCACCCAGATCACCCACCGCCGCGAGCGATCTCGCGCACTCACCGCCGTCCTGGAACCGGCAATCCCGGAAACATCCGTATCTCACTCTCAGTGGCGGGAATCAATTGTCGTGGCATCGCTTGAACTTGAAGCCCGAGCCGCATGGACACGGGTCATTGCGCCCGACCTTCGGGTTACCTGACGAGGTGAATGGCCGGGTCCTGGCGCGAAGAAGCCGCTCTGATGCTCTCAGCGAGCCTTCTCGTTCGTCGAGGGTGCGTTCGCGAACGTCGAGTTCTTCCGCTCTGGCAACGAGCCGACGGTGCAGCTCGGAGGCGTATCCGGCTTCGAGCTCCGAGCCCGCGCTGGCGACCGCTCCGAGCTCGTGGACGATCAGCCTGGCGATGGCGCGTCCCATCGATATCCCCAACGCGGCGCAGTAGCGTCGCCACGTAGCCCACATCGCAGCCGAAGCTGGCACCCGGACCATCTGCCAGGTCTCGGTGTGCCCGAGTTCGGACAGCAGCTTGCGGTCGATCCTCGCTAGCGTGCCACGGTCCAGGTCCATCATTCCTTCCTCACCTGTCGACGTGTAGACATCCGGCAACTTGTTGCACGTGCGTGTGGTGTCGACAGGGTGCTGTGCGCGAAGTGCGTCGGAGTGGGCGCGGTGGCTGGTGAGATTGCGTCCATCGGTACGCGCATTCTTCGAGGTCTCTGAGGTGCGGCTTCGGTGGATTGGAGTTCGGTCTTCATCTCATCCTCTGGTATGCCTCCACATCGACCCTCCTCCGTCCGCCGTTGGACCGCAGGATTCGGCGGCGCCTCGAACGGCTCCCCGCTGCCCGTCTGTCAGTCGGTCATGCCGATCCCAACACCCACCATGGTGAGCCGGAATCCACCGACTGCGTGACTCGAGAGGACCGGTCATCTCGTCTCGATAGCCCTCCACCCTTTCGTGCGAGTGTCAGTAACCCTCCAATTCGAGTGTCAGGGACCCTGTCAGGGCCCGCGACGCCGAGTTGGATTCTGCTGACAGGGTGGTTCGGGACACTCGCGCCATGGGGCACATTCGCCGAACAGACGGTGGCAGCTGGCAGGCTCGCTACCGGGACCCGACGGGTCGGGAGCGAGCTCGGAACTTTCCGAGGAAGATCGACGCCGAACGGTTCATGAACGTGATCGAGGCCGAGAAGCTGCGCGGCGAGTGGGTCGATCCCGAAGCCGGCAAGGTCACCGTTGCCGAGTTCTCGGAACGCTGGTTCGCCACCACTGTGGCGCTGAAACCGAAGACCCGGGCCGGCTACCGTTCTCTGCTCGACTCGCGCATCCTCCCCTACCTCGGACACCTTCAGCTCCGTCGGGTTGACCCGCTTGTCGTTCGAGAGTGGGTGGCGGAATTGTTGGAGGCGGGCATCTCGCCCTCGCGGATCCGTCAGGCCCGCAACGTCATCCATGCCGTGTTCGGACTCGCCCAGGAGGCCTCCCTGATCGTCCGCAACCCCGTCGAAAGGGTCAAGACCCCGCCGCTACCGACCAGCGAACGCCGGTACCTCACGCCCGCCCAGGTGCGGCAACTCGCCGCCTTCATGCCCGGTCGCTACGACGTTCTCACCTACATCCTCGCCTACACAGGGATTCGATTCGGGGAAGCAGCGGCACTCCGACGATCCCGATGCGATGTGGCGACGTCCCGGCTCCACATCGCCGAGTCCCTCGCCGAGGTTGCCGGCGACCTCCACTTCGGGTCAACCAAGACGCACCGGCGGCGAGCCGTGGTCATGCCGGCCACCATCCGGGATCTCCTGGCGGAGCACCTCGACACCGTCGACCAGAGGCCGGAGGCTCTCGTCTTCACCTCTCCAACGGGCCGACCGCTGCGCTACTCCAACTTCCGCAACCGTATCTGGAGGCCGGCCACCGAGGCGGCCGGCCTCCACGACCTCGACGTTCACGAACTGCGCCACACCGCCGCCTCGCTGATGATCAGAGCCGGCGCCGACCCCAAACTCATCCAGACCCAACTGGGCCATGCTTCGATCACGATCACATACAACGTGTACGGCCATCTCTTTCCCGATCGTCTCGACGAACTCGCCGACCAGCTCGACCGGCTGATCCTCGAAAGACAAGAAGGCAAGCCCAGCCACCGTCGGGCCAGAGATCGGGACGAAGGCCTCGGTCGATCGATCTGACGGTCGGTCGAATCAAGGACTCAGCTTTGCCAACTCTCTTGGGCAATCGCCTATCATTATTGGCACGTGCCTAATATAGTTGGCATAGTGAATCTGACTCATCCCCTCTCATCGCTCATCCCAAGCCTCGCAGGTCCGGTACTCGAGGTGCTCGCCCACACCACAAGACCGCTGACTGGCCGCGAGGTACAGCGTCTCCTGCCTCGAGACGCAAGCCAGCAGGGCGTGCAGAATGTTCTCGATGACTTGAGCGCTCACGGACTCGTCACCCAGATGCAGGCGGGAAACGCAGTCTTGAACAGCCTCAACAGAGACCACATCCTGGCCCCCTTCGTAATCCGGATCGCCGACTTGAGAGA
>Ga0315543_1000562_pt1 | contig 44875 bp, 49 predicted proteins | sample SalMarSW160210MG_2_FD_203098 | JGI IMG/M metagenome (GOLD analysis project Ga0315543, IMG submission 203098) | Salt marsh sediment microbial communities from the Plum Island Ecosystem LTER, Massachusetts, United States - Salt Marsh Sediment SW1601-210 ...
TTTATTGCTAATCAAATATTTTACACTTGGAGGTAGTGTTTTATCTACTATCTTTATATCTATATTTTTATTTAGTTTTCAAAGAGCTTTTAACAATGAGTTGTAAACACAACTCTTAAATAGTTCAGATAAATAATAGAAATATGAAAATTGATATAATAAGAGGTAAAGAATTTAATATTAGAGTTATAAAGGGTCAAAAAAAGTATGATATATTTAAGATTAAGTTTAATAAAAAAGATGGTACTATATTTATAATATTTCCTTATTTTAAATACAAGAATGGTATATTAGCTGAATTAAAACATCCAGCTAATAGAAAATTACCCCATAAATTGAATTTAGAGGACTACGGGAAAACAACTTCTCATTCAGTTAAATACACTCATCATACAGATGGAAATGTAAATTTTTCGCAATCCGGTGATATTAAGACTTTCAAAAAGAAAAACCGAAGATCTACTCCATTATATATGGATATAGGACATTTATTTACTATAATATTAAATGATTTAAGTGCTTTTAATGATTCAGAAAATAAATCTAATAAACAGTATATAGATTTTAATATAAATAAAAGTTTTAAAGATTTAAAGATAATAGGTGAGTGGAGAAAAATTCCTTATTACAATTTTTTTGATGAAAGAAATGTTAGTTTTGATAGTGAATATACAATTGGTCAATTATATAATATGCCTTTTCACAATCATGCATTGACTATAGATATCAAGTTTGATTCATTAAAGCACAGAAATAAAAAAGGAATGCTACTATTTTTAGGTGGGTTTGATTTAAAAATAATAATTAAAAATTATAATATAGATTCTTATTTTTTAGCATTTTTATATCCAGCAAGAAAATTCGAAGAAATAAAAAAATTAATAGGTTCTCAAGATTATGTAGAATAGGATTATTTAGGGTGAAGTTTAAAAGATTTTTATAGGTTCACCAGAAGTCATTATTGCGGTTCTAACATTGCGCATAGTTGCTAACCAATGGATTTCTCGAAATACTCAGCTTATTAAGTCTTTTAAATCAATTAATTCCTTTAAAAATTGTTTCGAAATTTCACACCTTGGGGCAGCCAAACTGAAAGATTTTGACAATTATTCAAATTTATTAATATAACAAAGGGCTTTTTAAGTTCAAATTCCAGACTTTTACCTCTTAATTGTAAGTTCTTAAGTACAAAATTAATTATTTGTCTTTTTTGCTCAACTTTCGAACTTTCAAATGAGTCAGGAATCAGTTTTTTGCTGCATATTAATACTATATAGAAAATAAGATATGCTCCAAATAATTATAAAAATCAATCCATAAAAACTAAACCAGAATAAAAAACGGGAGAGCATATTGCCTTTTTTTAATACTTTTATATCCTCAACATAGATAATTTCACATGCTCCCGCGCCATTATCTTTTCTGGTCGTACTCGATTTCCAGGTAATAGTATTTTGTCCGGATATCCCATTATCTTCTAGTGGGGTAGCTATAATATTCACCAGTTTTCCTTTGATTGTTATCTGATCGCCGCGGTTAATTTTTTTAGCTTCATCGCTCAAATCCTTTTCCTTAGTGAATAAATGGTTATTAGAGAATTCATTGAGGTTGAAAACGGCATCTCCATCCCACCAGACACAGCACCAGCGGGAGTCCTGCTTGAATTTGATTCGCTTATCCTGATAGACTTTATTGGCAACATTATTGCCCCAGATCAAACCCAAGTCAATAGGGAATAAACTGGTATATTTATTGATACTGAATATCTGATAATTCATTCTGCCAACAACAAGACCGCTTATCTCATAATCATAAAGAGGTATTAGCTGCCATAAATAGCCATCCTTTTTAAATTCAATTTCCTCCGTATTTGATATTTCTTTTTGAACAGGTTGATTTATAGCCTCATCCGTGATCTCGTCTACATTACGTATATTATTACGGGTAAAAAAAGTTATAATAAGTATTAAAAATAAGATTAGGAAAAGGTAGCCATTAATTTTCTGAACTCTGCCCATTTTTCTCCATTTAATATGTCTACTAAAATGCTTGATGCAATTATGTCAATATTCAGTGATTATGTCACTAAAAGGTATAGAATAACAAATAGATAAAGATCGGATTATCAATGATGTTCTACCAAATATAATTATTCTATTTTTTGTAATCCGTTAAAAAGATAGATATATTTAGTGATTTGACGCTTTGATGATAAGAAAGTATTAATAACTCAATTCTGGTATAAAAATATCTTCACTTAACAGTAAAATCCTGGTTTTAACATCGTCCACGGTGGCCAGCCAAAGCAGACATCTATTTTACATAGTTATTAAAAAATCTTTCAAGTTAATTAATTCTTTTAAAAATTGGTTCGAAATTTCGCAACTTGGGGCAACCACTTAAGACAAATGTGTCGTAGATATCTTACTGATTTAATTCTAAAAAATACTTCAAATATTTAATCAATAGCAGGAAAAATATATTTCTCAAGAATCTTTAAATTATGGTTGTTAGACGTGTAATTGCCACCATTGAAAACTACCACAATGTCCAGTTCAGGAAAGACCATAATTTTCTGTCCCGCCCAACCATTAGCCCAGAAACCGTTTATTCTTTTGCCTGAAATTGAGTACTCCTTTGTCCACCAGGTATATGCATAACCTACTTTTCCAAGGTCTTCGCCCGGGATCTTAATACTTGTATTACCTTGATATGGAGTAGCACTTTTTTCTATCCATTGCTCTGAGATAATTTGTTTCCCATTCCAGATTCCATTATTTAAGAATGTCGCACCGATTTTAACCATATCTCTTGGAGTTATTTTTAAACCACCAGCAGTATCAATAACACCATTTTTGAATCGTAATTCCCAATTATAAGAATCAATCCCTAAGGGCTCAAATAAATATTTTTTAGAAAACTCATCAATGTCTATTCCTGTGGCATTCTTTAAAATCTCACCCAGGATATCTATTCCACCACCATTATAAATAAAGCTAGTCCCAGGTTCGCTTATAAGAGGTGCTTCTAAAACACAAGTGATTGGATCTTCACAAGAAAACCATAACTTACCCATATCATTTTCTAGACTTGTATAGGATGCATTCCACTCATTCCACTGAAGTCCTGATGTCATAGTCAGAAGATGTTCGATGGTAATTTTATCTTTCCCATCTGTATTTAAATGTTCGTGTTCTGGTAAGTAATCAAATATAGACTGGTTGACACTTTGGATAAAACCATTGTCTACTGCGATGCCGATACAGATTGAAGTGACACTTTTAGTAACAGAATGGGCAAAATGTTGAGTAGACTTTGAAAAGACAACCAAATCACCGTGATAGTTGGGAGCATCCCATTGGTATTTATGGCCAGTAAAATATTCTTCAACTACAAGCTTACCATCTTTAAAAATAAGCATTGAATGCACTTCTCCATATTTGCCACGATCTATGTCATTTACTGCTTTCTCAATCAATGCTCGATCCATATTTACTTCTTCTAAGGAACCTACTTCAAGACCATCGTCAATATTTTCGGGAGGTTGGTAAATTCTCAGAGTGGAAGGATCTTGCTTGCAGCTGATAAATAATAGTGAAAGGACAGAAATTATAAGAATCACTACTATTAAATAAAAACTTCTATATCTTTTCATTTATCAGTACTCCTTTATTGACACTAACAATATAAAAATATATTAACTTGGAACCATTATAATTTAAAGACTTAAACAGCTTAATAAAAAAGTATATTTACAGACAACAAAGGGATTATAAAGATAATTCCGGTATAAAAATATCCTCATTTAACAGTAAAATCTTGGTTCTAACTTTGTCCACTGTCCCCAGCCAAAGTAGACATCTATTTTACATAGTTATTAAAAAATCTTTCAAGTTAATTAATTCTTTTAAAAATTGGTTCGAAATTTCACTACTCGGGGCAGCCAAACTAAGCAGTAAAAATAAAGTTTTATTCTCCCGAAAGTGCTCTCTTTATCATAAATCGAACATTCTCATTAGCGTTTTGAAATATAATATTTACTTTGGGATTTTTTTTCTTCCATATCCTAAAAATCTCATCTGCAAATGCCTGTCCCACTGTATCTATCCCCCTGAAATCAAGTATGATTGTTTTAAATTTTTCTAAACCGGTTAAAACTCTACGTGCCTGGGAGCGCGATATATAATTGACATCGACTGAAAAAAGCTTGATAACAACCTCGGTCTTACTGAATTCATAGTTACTATCAGAATAGTGCTTAAAGATATTATTAAGATTTCTTGTAGAATTAAGATTGATGGAAAATACTACTTTAGTGCCTTGAGTATTTTTAACATCTCGAACAAATAAATCTTTAATTAAATTATTAAAAATAATCTTTTTTTCAGAACTTTGAATTGTCAAGATATCACCCATCTTGGAAGTGAAAAAAATTCCTTCTCCACTGTGATATGACGGTGCTGTAGTTTGCTTTCCCTTAAGTAAATCCTGTATAGCCTCCATTTTGCTCTTTAATCCTTTTTTAGTCATAATATTGTTAAAAATTCCTACACCCCAATCTCTTATTTCAAATACTATGTTATTTGTTCTTTTCTCTATCACCATTTCTATCTTTTTTGATTCAGAATGTTCAATTGCATTATTAAGCATTTCTGTTAAAGCATATTCTAAAATAGCCGAGATACGGGTGCTCAGGCTATCTATGATACCTGAATTCCTTTTAATGCTATCGAAAACCTCATCTTCATGAAGGTTTATATTATTAAATATCCTATGTATTTTATTAATAGATTTCCTTTCTTTTAATACAATCTCTTCGGTTGCAGGAATATACTTTGCTTTATTTGCTTTACCTACTTGTAATAAAACACCTTCCTCGCAAAGTTCTTTAAAATACCTATTTACATATACGCGGGAGTATCCGGTAGCTTTTACAATTTCTGAAGATTTAACTTCACCATTTTCTTTTAATTTTTTTAAAATTAAGTCTTTAACATTCATAATTAAAACCTGTTGTTTACAACTATCATTTATATTAGATATTATAGTAGTTAACAAGTTGTAAACTTTATTTGTTTTTATTCTTTTAAAATATTAGTTTACAACTTTATTATATATAATATTTTTAAAGTTGTAAACAAGTTGTTAACTTTAGAAAAATACCTAAGACCTCAATTAAGAAATAGAAATATTTTCATTTAAGTTAAATATCCTGGTTATAACATGATCTACTATTCCGGCCAAAGCAAATATTTATATTGCTTAATTGCCAATTAGGTCTTTCAAATCAATTAACTCTTTTAAAAATTGGTTCGAAATTTCACTACTTGGGGCAGCCATTTTAAGATTAAATAATTTTTACTAACATATAAATATTTACGACTCTTTTCGTTTGCGAGGATGGGTGATTATGTTTATAAGTATTTGGATGATAACAAGAGCAAGCATTATCGCTCCACCAATTAAGGAGGTTTTCCAGACCATTACTATAAATCCATAGCTCATTGAATAATAGAGAATTAAATATGGGATTAACAGTTTCCAGTGTTTTCTGAAATTAGTCCGGAAATCAATTTTTAAAATATAATCATATAAAACTTCTATGGCTAAAAACGCCAGGAATATCCCTAAGAATATAGCATACTGTACTGCTTTATTTTCCTTTATAACCAAGAAAATCCCATAGGTTGCTGGGATCGCCAGTAAAAAGTAAATCCATCCTATTCTTTTAAGTACAGCTATTTTATTTCGAACCAAAAAGATGATTATTAAAAATAGATTATTTACGATACCAAGAATAAAAAAAAGATTTTCTAACATTTAAACTAAACCCTTCTAATTTTAATTATCTCTGAATTATAGCATAAATAATTCTTCCAGAGCCTTTAAAATTTGGTTCGAAATTTCACTACTTGGGGCAGCCACATTTAATTTACCCCAAAACATTTCTATATTATAAGTTCAAGCTCAATCTCATCCTTTATAGCTATACCATAATTTCCTGTTAGAGGTATAGAAGGTTTTAATTCTCTGGATGCTTTGATTGCATCCGGATAAATTTTTTTCAGTCTGAAATTTCTTTTTTGGTAAAATTTTAGTGCATCAATATTATCGTTTGTGGTTACAAGCCACACTCTTCTTTTGCTATTCTCTTTAGCTAACTTTATAGTCGCTTCAAGTAAAGCAGAGCCTATGCCTATATTTTCTACAAAACTATTAAGTGAAACTATTTCAAATTCATTATCAGCTATTCTAAATGTAATTAACCCAGCCTTTTCATTTTTAAAGATAGCAATAAAACCATCCAAGTCTTTGATATTGTGGATAATCCCCTTCGTAGCTATAAAATTCCCGCCCCAGAAATCATTAAAAATAAATTTAATCCATGGATTGTCGCTATTTTTTATCTTCCTAATAAGAATTTTTGGATTCATATTTTAAATTTTAAAGATTGAATTTTCACAATCAAGTTTCATTTTGTAATTGAATAATATTTGAATTTATGTTTTAAATCAATTATTTCCCTCAAAATTTGGTTCGAAATTTCGCTACTTGGGGCAGCCACTTAAGACAACTATGTTGTAGATATCTTAATCAGAATCACCCTCACTATGCTCACTTTCATTTTCCTCACCCTGTTTGTGCTCATCGTTTCCGCTTTCTCCAACTTCCGGATGAGCAGTCCATCCATCAAAATCTTTGTCTGCTGCTTTAAGAACGACATCTACACTTTCACCAGGATCAATATCAGTAGGAGTTGTTGGACCAAGCTCAACTCCATTCGACAGGTGAACTTCAACCCGAACTTTTTTCAAGGTTTTGTCTGTAGTATTTTTAACGAAACCGATGAATGAGTTACTTGGTGCACCATAGCTTAAAACTAATCGAGCACCATTTCGAATAGTGTCGTAGTTTTCATCAAGAGCAAGTTCTGTACCAGATTATTCCTCACTTGTAGTTACAATACCTTCACCAGTTGAACAAGCGCTTAGAATTATACCTACTATGGCGATAATAGCGAAAAAAATTATTAGATTGTAATTTGTGAATTTTGGCTTGTTATTCATATATTTTCATTTTGGAAAATTGCTAAACTCAACCCATAATACAAATAGGGTTGGTAAAAAACAACGAATTTGTTTTTTTAAAACTTAATTCAGGTATAAAAATATCCCCACCCGAAGTCATTAAAGTGGTTCTAACTTTATCTACTGTCTTCTAACAATTTATGAAATTCTTCTAATTCCTTCAATATACAGTTCGACTTTGCACTGCTCAGGGGCACCACCTTAAATGAGATTTCAGAGTCTTGGTATCCCTATCCACTTTGGGGTCCTGTTTAAATAATCTATATATTTATTTCCATATCTCTTTATGCAGTATTGTTCTTCGTAATCAGTATAGATCTTTACCAAAATCATAAATACAATTGAGACCAGTAAAATTATCCATGAAGCTGTAGCTATGCCTATTCCCACAAGAGCTAGGTATTGAGAGAGATATATTGGATGTCTGGAATAACGGTATATTCCTTTGGCAACTGGTCTGTCTGAAGGGGTGGTAATAAAATTTAGACCTGCTGTTATCATTATGAGAAGAGCCAGCAAGAAAATGGTAAGACCTGCATAGAACCAGGCTGTTCCCAGTTTAAGCGGCAAAAATATAGTGTATAAAAAAACGATATAGTAAATTGCGGAAGCGATATAACCTATTATTTCAATACTTTTACTTGGCTTCATGCCAGGGGGGTTGCCGAATTTTCTATAAGCGGCTCTTTTTATTAAAAATAATGAATATGGTATGAGTAAAAAAAATGCTGAAAAGATCCAGGCATTCCATATACCTATTTTAAACACGGGTGTAAATTGCATAGTTAGACTAATTTATTATTTTATCTTTAGGTCATAATACCATATGATGAATAGTGTATTCTATAGGCAATAGGAGATTTAGATTTATTTTATTATTTAGTAAAATAAAATAAATAAAAATAATCGGTAATAGTCTTACTGTATGAATTACATAGAGATAATAATACATTCGGTGTTCTGGTTATTTGGATTATTTATACTATGGAAAATCCCAGGGTATAATAATTGCTGTAAAAAGAACACGGAAAGTAATTTTTCTATTTCTGTTATAATACCGGCCAGAAACGAAGAGAAAAATCTTGATAATCTATTCAATTCGCTCAGCAGCCAGTCTGTCAGGGCAAAAGAGATAATACTAGTAAATGATAATTCTACTGACAGTACACCTGATATTGGAAGAAAGTATAATGCCAGGGTTATTGATTTAAAGAACCTTCCTAAAGGCTGGATTGGAAAATCCTGGGCTTCACATAACGGAGCCAGAGTTGCTGCCGGTGATTATTTACTTTTTCTGGATGCAGATACAGTGCTTAATAGAAATGGTATTAAAAATATAATGTCCTGTTTAAAAACATATAGGGGAGTAATATCATTTCAGCCGTATCATAGGATAAAAAAGATATATGAAAACCTATCACTATTTTTTAATATAATCCTGGTTGCTGGAATGGGTGTTTTTACTCTCTTTCAAACCAGAGTAAAACCAATAGGTGCTTTCGGCCCCTGCATGATATGTAAAAGAGAAGACTACCGCAAAATAGGGGGTCACAAAAGTATAAAAGGCAAGGTAATGGAAGATATAGAGATAGGTAAGAGATTTCTAAAGACCGGTATTCCGGTATTCTGTCTGAGAGGCAAAGGTACCATTGATTTCAGGATGTACCCAGGGGGTCTTAAAGAAATGGTCAGGGGCTGGTCTAAAGGTTTCAGCAGTGGAGCCGGATCTACTTCAATACCAATTCTTATAATGGTAATTGCCTGGATCGTGGGTTCGATATTTCCCTTAAACCTGTTTGCTGATGGCTCGTCTCCATTTGATCTGAGTATTATTTTGGTCGGGGCAGCTTTTTATGTTGCATTTGCAGCCCAGATATACTGGATGTCGTATAGAATAGGAAACTTCAGTATTTGGGCTTCATTATTTTATCTTATACCGCTGACTTTTTTTATTATTATATTTTTTTATTCTTTGATTTTAACTGTATTTAGAAAAAAAGTTTCCTGGAAAGACAGGGATATAAAAACATAAGGAGGTAAAGATTCCGGTATTTCAACTTTCACATTTCTGGATAATATCTTTAGATATCACAGTATGGCTGATGGTTCACCTGGGCATATCTTATCTATGTGTGAAGATACCCATAGCATTCTTTGAAAAGGACCGGTGGTTGTTCAGGATAAGAAACTGGGAATACAGGGGGAAGGCATATAATAGGTTTTTTAAAGTAAAAAAATGGAAAAACATTATCCCGGATGGGGGAGGACTTTTTAAAAAAGGATTTGCCAAGAAAAATTTGCAGAACAGCGATCCCCACTATCTTAAAACTTTTCTGTATGAAACTAAGAGAGCAGAACTTACCCACTGGCTTACGATTATACCTGCTCCGATTTTTTTCCTATGGAACATATGGTGGGCAGGCATAATAATGATAGTTTATGCTCTTATTGCCAATGTTCCCTGCATACTGCTTCAGAGATATAATAGGGCAAGATTAACCAGTCTTATTTGAAGTTATCAATCAATGTTTAATAATTTTTTGGTACTGAATAATAAAATGTGCAATAATAAATTAAATAAATTAGTTTATTAAAATTACAATAATCTATATGAATAATATTAAAAGATTCGGTGTTTCAATTGAGGATGATCTGTTAGAAAAGTTTGACGGTTATATCAAATCAAAGAATTATACCAATCGCTCGGAAGCACTGCGGGATTTGATCAGGAAGGAATTTGTTGAAGAGCAATGGCTGAAGGCGGATAAAAATGCAGCAGGTGCAATAGTACTGGTTTTTGACCATCACAAGAAGGAACTTATGGATAATCTGGTGGATATCCAGCATGATTATCATAAGGTCATTATTTCAACCCAGCATATTCATCTTGATTCGAGGATGTGCTTTGAAGTAATAGTAGTCAGGGGAAAAATCAGTGAGATATATCAATTGGAGTCCAAGTTAAAATCCATAAAGGGCGTAAAGCATATTTCTCTTTCCAGATCAACACTGGCTGAAGAGATATAGAGGTATATTTTCGGTTTTTTAAAACAGGGCTGGTGGTTTATTAATTATTTTTTTTATGTATCCTGATAAAACCTAGGATGAGATTCATTCTGGGAACCTTTTTCATATAGCTTTTGTAGCTGCTTCCGAACTGTTTAATATTGGAACGCTCTTCTTCTATTGAAATCAGATAAATAGCGACTATTCCCGGAATTCCAGTTGTTATGAATATCCAGTGTGGATATAAGAGTATTGTGGTGATAAATACTGATAAAATCCAGCCCAGATATAAAGGATGACGGATGACTTTATAAATTCCGTGCCTGATCAATACTTTGGTCTTTCTTATATATATGTAATAGTAAGACAGACCTACCAGTATCATGCCAGCTGCCCAGACTATCCACCCCACATACCATAACACCTTTATATCAAGGGGTTTTATAACCTTGTATATAACAAGGAGGTTGCAGGGAAAAGACAGAATTGACAGTATGCTGGCGATAAAAAAAAGCAGGCCCATCTTGATTGGTTTTTTATTTTTTTTATTCCCATCCATCTTTTAGTTTTACCTGTTAGTACAAGTTCTATTTTATTTCTCTTGATTATTTTACTTTAAATTATAATATAATAATAAAATAGATAAATATTTTTTAATTATTTTAAATATTTATTTTCATTTTTAGCATCATATGAATATAATATTAATAAAGATTACAATTTTGGAAAGGAGACTTCAATGATTGCATCAAAGAATCAAGGTCCAAGCGGGCTCGCCATCGCAGCGCTGATAACCGGTCTTTTAGGAATGTCAATTGTACCGATTATACTGGGCGCAATCGATCTTAGTAAAATAAAGAGAGGCGAAGCAAGCCAGGCAGGCAGAGGCTTTGATATCGCAGGTATTGTTCTTGGAGCTATATGGACAGTAGTATGGTTAATAATGATTATCGTTATGGCAGTACTCGGGTCAGGTCTACTCTTTAATTTGTAACCGCAAAATTTTAGCATTGAAGTATAATATTATTTATACACAGATAGTAATATTTAGGCCCCATAAAAAGTGGGGCTTAAATATTTAAAGCTTTTTGTTATTTACTCTTTGGTCTTCTTTTAGGGGGAGGTTTTTTAGGAATAGATTTACTCTTGGTCTTTTTTACTTTTTTATCCGGTTTTTTCCTGCCAGCAGATACCCCTCTATTGGCAGGTTTTCTTTTAATCTCTTTTCTGGCTGCAGTTTTTTTCTTTGGTATGGATTCTCTTTTGGTTTCTAATTCTTCTTTTGCTGAGGTGATTTTCTTTAAAATCTTTGCTGAGGAATCAAGGTCTTCTCTATACCGGGTATAATCTTCAGGATTGAAAAACTTTTTTCCGCGGTGATATTTAGTATCGGTGAAGGCCAGTTTTTTAAAGTCATTTAAATCAACCATAAAATCAGGAGGGAGAGCTTTTAAAAGATTTACAGTACTTGCATGCCAGTTTTTAAACCTGAAATCCCTGCTGCTTAGATCCCTGATGGTTTTTATTTCCTTAAGTCTTTTTTTAATTTTATCCAGGAGTTCTTTTTCTATCATTTTTTATATAATTTATATAATTTGACTGAAATTTATTTTATCACATTATTTCTTCATAATAAATTTTAAAAATAATTAATTTGGCGAAGATTTATAAAGACACCTCAGCGTAAATCGAAATTAAAATTAAAAAATGATAACATTATAAATAATCAGACTTAATCTGGTAGGGTAAAAGGAGAAATTATGAAAATAGAAAGTACTGCTTTTAAAGACAGTAAGTTGATCCCGCAAGGATATACCTGTGATGGAGAGAATATAAACCCCCCGCTGTTGATAAGTGATGTGCCTGAAAATGCGAAAAGCCTGGTGCTTATTGTAGATGATCCAGATGCTCCAGCTGGAACCTGGGTGCACTGGACAGTATGGAATATAGATCCTGAAATTACAGAAATATCAGAAAACAGTGTACCGTCAGGGGCAATGGAGGGAGTGACGGATGCCGGAAAACCCGGGTATGCAGGCCCCTGTCCACCATCGGGAACACATCGTTATTTTTTCAAGCTTTTTGCGTTGGATACAACCCTGGACCTCAGTTCATCTGTAAGAGCAGGAGATATTGGAAAAGAGATGGAAGCCAGTATTCTTGCAGAGGCACAACTGGTGGGACTGTACAGACGCCAGTGATTTATGGATTTATATGCTTTTTGATCAGATCAATTATCTTGGGAATCTTTTGTTCTGTTTTGCTGGATAATTTCATGGAAAAAGCAAAGCCGCTGTCTATACTGTCGGATATATCAATACCGATCAAATATCCCCTGATTTTTACCTTATATGCCAGATAAAATAAATTAAGGACATCGACCAGCGAAGTTTGATGAAATGAGATAAAACCCCTGCCGGGATAGTTAAAATCTCCTATATTATAAAAATCATCCAGGGGTATGACAAAGAGGCCTTCCTTGGAAGAAGGCTTCTTTTCCTTTTTACTGCGGGAAGTTTCTTTTGAAGGATCTTCTATTTTTAGGGCATCGATTATTATGAATCTGCTGTTTTTATATTCATCGAATATAGAGAATAATCTGAATCCTGCGGTAGAACCGTCTATCACCAGTACATCAGGGGGAAGTTTTTCTTTTTGGAGTATTTTAACGGTGTGCACCCCTACACCCTCGTCTCCAAGCAGAATATTACCGATACCAAGTATAACCGTTTTAATGTTTTTAGGATTTTTCACTGTGTTTATCTAATATCTTTAACAACTACAGGTACATGTTTTTCCCACCCCAGAGCCTGAATATGAACTCCGGCACAATATGGCTTTACTTCTTCTATGAGTTTGGATGCGATCTCTATGCACATAGAGACCTTATCATCGGTACCTTCCATCTTTTTTATTATTGATTCCGGTACAAATACACCGGGTACGAATTTATTCATATAATTAGCCATTTTCTCAGATTTTAAAAGAATTATGCCTGCGAGGATGGGAACATCGATATTTTCACTGTGTATCCTTTCCATGAATCTTTTAAAAACCTCAGCGTCATATATTGCCTGCGTCTGGAAGAACTGTGCTCCCTGGTCTATTTTCTTCTTCATCTTTATTATCTGAAGTTCATAGGATGCTTCTGTATCTGCACCTGGATTTACTACTGCACCCTTAAAAAAGGAAGGTTTTTGGGTGAGCTCCTTTCCAGAAAGGTCAAATCCTTCTTCTAATTTTTTAATGGCCCATAGGAGTTGGACTGAGTCAAGGTCGAATACAGGTTCAGCCTGTGGATGATCGCCGATAGTGGTGTAGTCGCCGGTAAGAGCCAGTACATTTCTTATTCCTAAAACACTGGCGCTTAAGAGATCGGACTGCAGTGCCAGCCTGTTTCTATCTCTGCATGTAATCTGAAATATAGGATCCAGACCCATTTGCTTGATAAAGTGACAGGCGGTAAGAGAACCAAGTCTCATCACAGAACTCTGGAGATCGGTAATATTTATCCCATCTGCTACGTCTCTTAAATGTTCTGCTGCTTCTTTGATCTCCTCGATATCTGCACCTTTAGGGGGACCTATCTCACAGGTGACTGCAAATTTTCCACTGTTCAGAGTCTTTTCAAATTTTGATTCTTTTGCTGTTTCTATAGTCATACCGCATCCTCCTCATCAAGTGCCCATAATCCGCTTTTTCTTAAAGCTGCCGGGGGTAATGTTTTTGTATAATCTCTGGGAGGTATAAACTTTTTTAGCTTGTTCAGGTTTCCTGTTCTTTTCAAATTGTTATAAATCTGAACCCACCCGCATTCTCTTTCAGGATCTGTTTCGCACTTATCATTACTCTGCCCCGCACAGGCTCCGTTCAGCAATTTTTTAGGGCAGGCTGTATAAGGACATATTCCGCCGGTGTAGTCCAAAATGCAGTCACTGCATGTGTCGCATCTTTCGGTACCCTGCCACATTCCGGTTATACCTCCAAAAGTAGTTGTGTTCAGAGCAGGGTGGCAGATTTTATCTATGACTGCGGATACTGCCTGGACTCCGATCCCGCATGAAAATACCAGGATGGAATCTGAATCCTTTATCTGTTCAAGTCTTGGTTTTATTCTGGAGCGGATCAGTGCCTTCTGACACAGAAAGTCTATTTCTATCACACCGGTAACAGTTTTTCCTTCTTTTTCAAGTTTTTCCTTAAAATCTGCCAGCACTCCTGTTCCACCGGTATCCGCACCTTCGGGACAACCGCCGCAGCCCATAATGAAGATTTTTTTCTCACCTTCCAGTTTCTCAATCAGCTCCTCTAATGGTTTAAATTCTGTTAATATCATAAAACCTCCTACAAAATTTTTCTTAAATTTTCAGACTACTTTATATTTACCTATTAAATTCTTCTTTGGTGTCACCAGATGTACCGCACATGCAGTACAGGGGTCAAAGCTTCTGATTACTCTCAAAATCTCTACAGGACTTTGACTTTCTTTTACTTTAATACCTATTAATGCCTGCTCATAGGGACCGGGCTGTCCGTCTTTATCCTTTGGAGATGCATTCCATGAAGTGGGAGTAATGACCTGATAGTTTGAGATCCTGCCGTTTTCTACATTCAGCCAGTGTCCCAGAGCTCCTCTTGGTGCTGCACAGAGACCAATACCTTTTCCATCAGCAGGGGAATCATATTCCACTACGGTAGGTTCTTCTGCTTTAAGCTCCTGGGCCCACCCTGACAGCTTGTCCACTATTATATTTGCTGAAAGTACCCTGGCAAGATGTCTTCCTGCTACGGAGTACATATTAGAAATATTTGTGCCTATTTCGGAAAGTGAGCTCTCAACCATATTTTTAATATATGGGTCTTTTTTCACAAGATAAGTTGCAAGAACACTTGCTAAAGGTCCGACTTCATAGACCATGCCGTCATATCTCGGAGATTTTACCCATGAGTATGCTTCTTTTTTATCTGCTGTCGGTTCGGTCTTTCCTTCACCCGGGTATAAGGGTTCGGAGTCCTGGTACCAGCTGTGGGTTAGATCTTCAGTTATATTATCTATATTTATTTTACTGTATTTATCAATATTATTTACCAGGCCACCTTTAAAAAGATGATCATTATAATTGCCGTTGGAACTGGTCTGGTATGAATCATATGCCAGCAAATTTCTACAGCCTTTCCCTATCTCAAGATAGTCGTTATATGTCTTAGCTACCGCTATAACATCAGGCAGATAATAATTTTTGACAAAATCTGCGATTTCTTCCAGCCTCCATATAAATTCAGTTATCCTGTCGGCTGTCAGCCTCTGCGATACACCACCGGCTACAATAGCGGCATCGTGGGGCCATTTTCCGCCGAAAAGAGTAGCTGCCTGTTGTGCTTTTCTGTAAATATCCATTGCTTTGATATAGTGGCCTACAACCATATTTGTAGTTTTAGTGTCAAACCTGTAATCTATCTCATCTCTGGGAAGAAATGGTCTGGAATATCCCTGTTGGAGAAAGTACTTTAGAGTGTTTAAATCTTGATTTGCACCATTATATTCCATAACCTGTGCTGGATCTATATAATCCAGCCCACTTAGAATGTAGAAATGCAGGATATGGTCAGCAATACTCCTTGTACCAAGAATCAAGTTTCTTAAAAGAATTCCGTTTACCGGAATTTTGTCTTTGAGTCCCGCATATTCCTCAACTGCACTGACTGATGCTATGGCATGAGGTTCCGGGCATACACCGCATATTCTCTGGGTAATCATAACCGCATCTCTGGGGTCTCTGCCCTTTAACATTATTTCTATACCCCTGAACATGGTACCGCTTATACTGGCATCTTTTACTTCGCCGTTGTCTACTACAGCTTCAACTTTTAAATGGCCTTCTATCCTGGTTATGGGGTGTATTACAATTTTTTTCACGATCTCACCTTCCTAAGATAATTATTTTTTTTGGATCCTTTTGGTCCTCTTATTTGCAGGAACCTCTACATCGATGATCTTTTTATAAAAGTCTCCCAAAAGATCAGGGTATTCGGGTGATGTACAGCCGCTGCAGGGAGCTCCGCATCCGATGACCCAGTTAGTTTTACTGTTCCACTGTCTTTTGGAACAGTCGGCATAGGTTATCGGCCCCTTACAACCCAGTTCATAAAGGCATCCCTCATCTCCTAACTTTTTAGCAAATTTACCTTCATCAAAATAAGCTCTATTGGGGCAGTTTTCATGAATCAGCTGTCCATAAAAAGTTTTAGGTCTTTTAAAGTCATCCAGCTGGACATTTTCCAATCCCTTTAATAGTACTTCCTCAATGGTTCCAAAAAGCCAGTCGGGATGAGGCGGGCAGCCGGGTATGTTTATAAGCGGAGTTTTAATCTTGCTGGTGAGGAAGATATCTCCTACACTTTGTGCTCCGGTTGGATTCGGGTTTGCGGCAGCGATTCCGCCGAATGCTGCACAAGTCCCCAGGGCTATTACCATAAGTGCATCAGGTGCCAGCTTCAAGGTCTCTTCCAGTATGGTATATTTTTTTCCGTCCTTTTCACCTGTGACACAATAGACTCCGTTATCATTGGTGGGGATAGCACCGTCGATGATCAGGACATATCCCTTTTCCTTTGACGAGTTTTCAAGTATTTCCATGGCGCGGTTTCCGCTTGCAGTCATGATATTGGGATGGAATATGAAATCAAGCTTAAAACCGGGTACTATATCCTGCAGCAGTACATTTTTTATTGCCGGATATTCGGAGCACAGGGTTGAAGTGACACAGCCGGTACAGTTCTGACCCTGGATACTGATAACCGGTATAACGGTATTTTTTTTATTATTCATATAAGCTCCTTTAAAATATAGATTTGCTTGTGATTTTGGTATTCAGAAAATTGATTCTGCAGCAATGAAGTGTTTTTTAAATATTTGATAAGATTTAAATTACCTTCGTTTTTATTATATCCTGATTGATGCATGGGAAAAAACTTTAAAAAAATAATCTGTTATATTTTAATCAAAATAAGATTTATTTTCAATTAAATTAAGATACTCATTTAAAAGCTTTAACAATCATACCTTTTGGGACAACATATCCCTTGAAGGGGATCCAGAAACCTTTATAATAATCAACAACTATATCGTTAAATCCTGATTCTTTTAATATTTTTTCCATTTCAGGAGCGCTGTATAGAATCAAATTAAATTTTTTAACGTCCTTGGTATGGTCCAGACCATCATCTTTATTATATGCCATTTCAATTACCAATCTACCACCTGGTAATAATACTCTATATATTTCCTTAAGCGATGCTATAGGTTCGGTCCAGAAGAAAAAAGTTTCAATTACAACAACTACAGAAAATTCATCATCTTGCCAGGGTATAGATAATATATCTCCTTGTTTAAATTCAGCTTTACCTGATTTGATAAGATCTTTGTTAATACTGCTTGCCAAATTTACCATATCTTCTGAATAATCAAGGCCGGCTATTTTTGCAACATGTGAAGCATACTTTTTAACAAACACTCCAGAACCAAATCCTATTTCAAGATATTTATCATCGTGTTTAAGGTCAAGCGCCTTTGCAGTATTCTTATAAAAGTCTCTATGCCCCCATGCCATACCTTTTGCCAGTAATTTTCCAAAAAAACCTATAGGTTTTTCAAATTGTGACATTTTATATTTCTCCTTACTATAATATATTGTAAATCATATGCATTTTTGTCAGAACTGGTATGTTGCATATAATTTCTTTTTAAATCATATTTATTTTATATCTATATCCCGTGCAGAAAATCTTAGCACTAAAAAGAAATTTATAAAAAGCCTTTAAATAATTTTTTTAGTTTATAAATTTTTTTTAGTTGCTGATAAAATATAACATATTAAATACAGGATTTTAAGAGAGGTAAGCCGGCCGTATATGATTTAGGTATTAATGGTATATATAATAATGTCTGTGGTTTGAAATGAAGTCTAAGATAGTAAATAAAAAATATAGATATATCGAGCACCTATCCGATATAGGACTTGAGTTTTACGGAAATACAATAGAGGAATTATTTGAAAACGCCGGTGAAGGCATGTTTTCTATTATATGTGATTTAAAGAAGGTCAGGTCTTTGGATAAAAGAAGGGTAAGAATTAGTCAGCAGAGTGGTAGTTTTGAAGATCTTCTTATATCGTGGCTTGAAAAATTGCTTTACTGGCACGAAGTTGATAATATCTTATTTGGAGTGTTTAAAGTAAAAAGTATCTACAAGAAGAAAGGTGATATGGGGCTGTCAGCTGAAATATCAGGTGAGAAAATAGACCTTGACAGGCATGTTATAAAAACGGCTGTTAAAGCTCCTACTTATCATATGCTGGAAATAAAAAAAGACGAGAAGCATTGTAATTGGAGGGGCAGGATCATATTTGATGTATGAAGATTACAATATTAAAAAAATAAATGATTATAAGTGGGAAATTCAAAAAGATGACAGATATGGAATGAGAGTCCCCGGAATAATCTTTGCTGACAGGGAACTTTTGGACCATGCTGTAGGTGAAAAGACCATTGACCAGGTAGTAAACGTTTCAACTCTCCCCGGCATACTCAAGGCTTCGTATGCTATGCCGGATATTCACTATGGATATGGGTTTCCTATCGGAGGAGTGGCTGCTTTTGGTGAGGAGGAAGGAGTTATTTCACCAGGCGGTGTTGGTTTTGATATATCCTGTGGAGTAAGGGTCATGAGGTCCGATCTTTACCTCAGTGATATAGAGAAGCGTTTGGAAGATATAATGGGTATCTTATCATTCAATATCCCAAAAGGATTGGGGACAAAGGGCAAGATCAGCCTGTCCAGGGAACAGTTGAAGAAATTACTAAAAGAAGGTGTTGACTGGGCTATTAAAAATGGTTACGGCCTGGAGGAAGATAAATACTGTATAGAGGAAAACGGATGTATGGAAGGAGCCAATCCTGATTTTATAAGTAACCATGCCATAGACAGGGGTATGAACCAGGTTGGGACTCTGGGGTCAGGAAATCATTTTTTGGAGATACAGGTTGTGGATGAAATATACGACAGCGAAGCAGCAAAACTGTTTGGCCTGGAAAAAGGCCAGATAACAGTGATGATCCATTCCGGTTCCAGAGGGCTTGGACATCAGATATGCAGCGATTATATTAAGGTAATGCAGCAGTCGGCTTTAAAATACGGGATAAAATTAGCAGACCGCCAGCTGGCCTGTGCCCCTCTGTCTTCTCCTGAGGGTAGAAGGTACTATAGTGCTATGGCCTGTGCTGTAAATTACGCTATGACAAACAGGCACTGCCTTTCTCACTGGTTAAGAAAATCCTTTGAGAGGTTTTTCGGCAAGTCTTCGGAGAAATTAGGCCTTAGTGTCATTTATGATGTATCCCATAATATAGCCAAGATGGAAGAGCATAATATTGATGGCAGGATGATGAAAGTCTGTGTTCACAGAAAAGGGGCCACCCGCTCCTATCCACCGGGCCATAAAGATGTCTGTAAAAAATATAAGGATATTGGTCAGCCGGTATTAATACCGGGAGATATGGGCCGTTATTCCTTTATACTGCTGGGAACAGAAAAGGCAATGAGTGAAAGCTTTGGCTCTACCTGTCACGGGGCAGGAAGACTTATGAGCAGGACAAAAGCCAAGAAAAAGATACAGGGAAGTGAACTTAAAAAGGAGCTTTTTGATAAGAAAGGAATAATAGTAATGGCCGGGAGTATGTCCGCCCTTGCAGAAGAAGCCCCCCTGGCCTATAAAGATGTGACCAGGGTGGTGGATATAACTCACTCTGCAGGGATATCTAAAAAGGCGATAAGACTGAGGCCTCTTGGTGTCCTCAAGGGATAATTGATTATATTCTCTTTCGGAATTATTTAAAAAAAACTTCAAATTTTGCACAAAAGTAATAGAATTATAATATTGTTATTGGAAAATAAATGAGTTTGAAATATTTAAATTAAAACAAGGGAGTTAAGATTAATATGGCTGAAGATAAGATTCAAGAAAAAAAGCCGGATGAGATATACTGCCCCAGTTGTGCTAAGCCGATTAAAAAAGAGGCGGTTGTATGTCCTTACTGTGGTGTACAGGTAAAGGAGCTAAAGATGTCTGCTGAGGTAAAAACTATGACCTCAGAGCAGGAATTAGAGGAAGGTAGAAGGCAGTTGGGTGGAGTAAAGGTATTATATTGGTTTGTAATTGTGGTTTTAGCACTTTATATAGTTGTTTTTATTCCAGTAATAATCACTTCACCTGAGACAATGGGAGTAATTAGAACTGGTGAGGGGATGGCTCAAAATATCATAGTACTGCTACTTGTTTTTGGAGCGGGTATTGCATTTTATGCCATTCCTCTGGCAGGAATTATAAAAAGAAAACCATTTTCGGTTCCTTTTACCAGAGTTATTTTGGTTATAACTATGTTCGCTTTTCCTATTGGTACCATAATTGGAGCAACTCTTTGGAAAAGGATCAACCATCCTTTGGCAAAAAAATATTTAAACTACAACGGGTAGCATACCTTTAGAAAAACGGGAGGGGGTGAATAATGACCGTATTTAACAAGGTAGTGACAATACTAATATTGCTTAAAATAATCGCATTTTCAGTAGTAGCTGTTGTAAATAAATTTATAAACCTTTTTGTCTGGAAAGAAGTTATTAATAAGGTAATAGGGTTTGTGGCTAATCTAAATATTTACATTCTTGGTTCAGCGCTTGGAGTAGCTGTTATCGTAAGTTTAGTACTGCTGGTGCTGGAGTTTCGTAGAAGCTGACAGGCTGATCGATCTGGCTAAATAAAAGTCGGAATATCAAATTAGATACTGGGGTCAATTTTATGGTTGGTCCCAGTATTTTTATTATCCATAGCTTTTCTTTCTGGCCCGGAAGCTTAAATAAAGAAGGAAGATGATCAGAAAGACACTTGATATTGCACCGGGAAGAGATGATCTTCCTCCGAAAAGTGCCAGCGAAGTAGCAACAGCAAAACCCCCGTTTTTTATGGTCCCCAGCAGTATTATGCAGCTGGAAAGCCTGCGGTCGATTTTTAATCTTTTAGTTATAAACTCATATAGAAGACCCAGCCCTATAATGGTTACCAGGCAGATGATAGAAATTTTGCCAAGTGTCTCCGGTTCATTAAAGAAAACACTGCGGTTAAGGCCTATGGCTGAAAGGATAACTATAAACAGGCCCCAATTTACGACAGGCCCTCTGAATTTGAGTATATATTTATCAATTTTTAGTTTTATAAATAGCTGTGATAGTAAAAATGGCACCACTATAAGTTCGGCAAACACAATAATAAGCCTCAGCGGCTGGATAAAACTCTGGCCGACAAGAATAATTCCTGATAATGGTATTATAATAATTGCTGCAATATATGCTCCGATTATTCCTATGAGTGAAAATTTTACATCTCCTCCCAGTATACTGGTAAACGGTGGTATCGCTACTCCAGGAGGTGCAAAAGCTATAATAACAAAGCCGATCCAGAGTTCTTTTTCCGGAATGATAAACCATGCCATAGTAAGCATTACTGCTGCAAAAACGAAGTAATTTAGAAGTATAGTCAAAAATACAGGTTTCATAAGGCTTTTTAAAGGAAGGAATGATCTTAGCGGGATCTGTGTCATCGACACCGTCATGACAATAGCAAGTGCGGGTAGAGTCAGATGTCTTACCCACCCTATATAATTGCCTATTGATAATCCCAGAATGAAGGCTAATATAAAAATAAAATTTCTGTTTTTTAAAACTTTTACTATAAACAAAATACCAGATCTGCTGTCCAATAATTTATTATTTTTATACTGCGGTATCTTTGGTTATCTTACAGTAGCAGTCTTCTTCGACATCCACCATCCTATTAAAAACAATATACCCGATAATAGGAACGGGAAACCAGATATCAGCATTGCAAATATCTTATTAAAACTGGCATCTATATAAGAAAAAATGCACAATGCAGCAGCTGCGACAGTTATTATTACCCCTCCTGTTTTTTCATTCCACCATGCGATAATAATGCCGGTCAAAATAACTACTATCAGACCTCCAAGAATCAGCCCCTCAATCATTACCCCGGTTGTTACGGGAGTACCGATTTCCGTTATGGTGCTTCCGATAAGACCTAATGTCCAGAAAGCTCCAGAGATTGAACCTATTATGCGTGCGATCCATATAATTATTCTGGCTGCCCGGTTTTTCGGTCTGCTAATGCTTCTCATATATTACCTCTTGTCCAGGGTTTGAAAAACTTCTTTTACTTTAGACTATGTCCATTATATTTCTTTTACTGCATCTTAACAAACCTAAGATGCATCAGCAGGATTCAATAAAAAGGGCGGAAAATCTTAAAAAAATAAAACTTTTTTTAAAATAATAGAATTTTTTATTATAAATATCATATTTTTTGTAAAAAGTGATATAATTACAACAAAAATTTAAAAAATTTGTACTTTTTTAGTTATTTTTTAGGAATATTACGAATATTTGTGAATTTTAAGGGGTGATAGTGGTGAGAGAATTGAATCTACTTACTGAGTTTTCACAGAAATCGGGCATAGAACTTGACCCAAAAAATATAAAAATTGACGATACTACTTTAAGAGATGGAGAGCAAACCGCAGGTGTGGTATTTGCAAATGATGAAAAAGTATATATTGCTAAAATGCTGGATAAAGTGGGAGTACACCAAATTGAAGCCGGTATACCCACTATGGGGGGAAATGAAAAGGAAGCGATAAAAAAGATCGCCTCGCTTGACCTTAACTGCAGTGTACTGGGTTGGAACAGGGCGGTAAAGTCAGATATAGATGCTTCAATAGATTGCGGGGTAGATGCAGTGGCTATTTCAATATCATCTTCTGATATACATATTGAACACAAGCTTATGAAGAGCAGGGAGTGGGTCCTGGAGAGCATCAAGACCTGCGTGGATTATGCCAAGGGGTTCAATCTCTATGTGTCGGTTAATGCTGAAGATGCTTCAAGATCTGATATGGAATTTCTTCTACAGTTTGCAAGAACGGCAAGAGATGCCGGTGCTGACAGATTAAGATATTGCGATACCCTGGGTATCCTCGATCCTTTCGAGACTTTTATAAGGGTAAAAAACATTATTGATATAATTGGAATAGATATTGAAATGCATACGCATAATGATTTCGGGATGGCTATTGCCAATGCTATAGCCGGGATCAAAGCGGGAGCTACTTATGTCAATACAACTATTAATGGACTGGGTGAAAGAGCAGGTAATGCTGCGTTTGAAGAATTGGTTATGGCTTTGAAATATATAGAGGGAGTGGATATGGGATTTAATACAACTCTCTTCAGGTCACTCTCTGAATATGTAGCAAAGGCTTCAAACAGGATCCTTCCTACCTGGAAGCCTATAGTAGGAGGTAAACTATTTGTTTATGAGAGTGAGAGTAAAGCGTCGGGCGTAATGATCAATACTAAAATTTATGAGTTATTCAACGAAAAAGATGTGGGCCTGGAAAGGAATATAATACTGGGTAAATATTCAGGGGTCAATACCATAACCTATAAGATGAAGGATCTGGGATTTAAGATAACCCGGAAAGAGGCAGAAGAACTGGCTGAAATAATAAGGGATAAAACAGTATCCATTAAGAGGGCTCTTTTTGATAATGAGATCATTGATACTTATAATTCATATAGGAAAAAATCATCCAGCAGCAGGGCACACAAAAAGGGAGGGAAAGATGGAAGAAGTAAAAAGTGAGAGACATATAAATATTATAGATACTACTTTAAGAAATGGCGAACAGACAGCAGGAGTAGTTTTTTCTAAAAATGAAAAAATAAGAATAGTCAAAATGCTGGACGAGATAGGTATTCCGGAAGTTGAAGTGGGTACTCCTTCTCTTGGGAAAATAGAAAGGGAGATAATCACAGAAATAATGAAGGATAAATTTAAATGCAAGATATTTGCCTACTGTGAGGCTGAACCTGAGAATATAAAATATGCTGCTCAGTGCGGGGTTAAAAATGTGATTATAAATATTTCCACTTCTGATATACACCTAAAGGAAAAATATAAGAAAAACAGGACCTGGGCTATTAATAAACTGAAAAACACCATAAGAGCTGCCAAACATAATGATCTTAATTTTATAGTAAGTGCTGAGGATGCTACCCGTGCTGACCTTGAATTCCTGTTAAAGCTGATTTCAATTGCCAGAAAAAAAGGTGCATACAGGTTTAGGATCTGTGATACTGTAAGTAGATTTGACCCGTTCAGGACTTTCTTGCTGATAAACACTATAACAAGTGCTGTGGATATTCCCCTGGAAGTCTACAATCATAATGATTTCGGTATGGCAACTGCTAATGGAATAGCAGCGATAAGAGGAGGCGCATCCAGTCTGGTGGTCAGCATAGGTGGATTAGGTGAAGGGGCAGGAAATGCGGCTTTAGAAGAGATAGTGATGGCGCTGAAGTATCTTGAGGATATAGAATTGGGAATAAAGACTTCAAAGTTCAGAGAAATAGCTGAATATGTGTCCAGAGCTTCATCCAGGGCTATTCCTGTTTGGAAAGCAATTGTGGGAACAAATATATTTGCACATGAATCGGGTATCCATGCGGACGGGGTCATTAAAAACCCAAAAAACTATGAAGTATTTAAACCGAGTGAAGTAGGATTGACCAGGCAGTTGGTTGTAGGCAAGCATTCCGGTTCTCATACTATCCTGCATAAGTTTAAAGAATTTGATATAGAGCTTACTGACAAGCAGGCCAATGATATACTTGGGCTGGCTAGAGATATGTCAGTAGATCTTAAGAGGACGCTTTTTGATAAAGAACTTATGTATATCTATAATGATTATAAGAAAAAAAAGAAAAAACAGGATTAAAGGAGTTTTTTTGAGAAAGACGATTTCAGAAAAGATTATAAGCGAGCACGCCGGTAAAGAACTAACTGCTGGAGATATTGCAGTTGTGGATGTAGATGTGGTCATGTCCCATGATGGAACAGGACCTCTGGCGGTCAGCCAGGCTAATAAAATAAGTTTTGAAGGGGTAAAAAGACCTGATAAGTCCATTTTTTTTATTGATCATGCTGCACCGAGCCCGAAAAAAGAGCTTTCAAATGCTCATATAATTATGAGAAATTTTGCAACCCAGACAGGATCAATATTAAGAGATGTGGGAGAGGGTATCTGTCACCAGCTTCTGGTGGAATCTTATACCTGTCCGGGAGACATAGTAATAGGAGCAGATTCACATACCTGCACTTCGGGTGCTTTAGGAGCTTTTTCCACCGGAATGGGCTCTACGGATATTGCGGTGGGTTATATACTGGCTAAAACCTGGCTTATGGTACCCGATACTATTAAAGTGAATTTCAATAAAAAGATAAATAAAGGAGTATTTGCCAAAGATTTAATAATTTATTTGATTGGAAAAATCACTTCTGACGGAGCTACTTACAAGGCTCTTGAATTCGGCGGTGAAGTCGGATTCAGGCTGGGTATAGATGATAGATTCACTATTTCAAACATGGCAGTAGAAGCGGGGGCAAAAACGGGTATTTTCCCTTCTGACGAGATAACAAAAACATATCTGGAAAGCCAGGGCAGAAAGGATTGCTTTAGGGAAATCTCGGCAGATAAAGGAGCAAAATATGAGAAGGTTATAGATATTGACTGCTCGGTCATTGAGCCAATGGTTTCACAACCTCATACTGTAGATAATGCTTTACCTGTAAGCACTCTGGAGAAAGTCGTTGTTGATCAGGTATTTATAGGAACCTGTACTAACGGCCGTTTCAGCGATCTAAAAATCGCGGCAGATATTCTCAACGACAAAAAGGTGGCGGATGGAGTGAGACTAATTGTAGTCCCGGCTTCAAAATATACCTACCTTGAAGCTCTTGAGAAGGGAGTTATAAAAACACTTATAGATAGCGGAGCAGTAATACAGTCCCCGGGGTGTGGTCCATGCGTAGGCGTGCATCAGGGAGTGCTGGGTGACGGAGAGGTGTGCCTATCTACTCAGAACCGGAATTTCAAAGGGAGGATGGGAAATCCAAAGTCATTTATTTATCTTTCTTCCCCTGCAACAGCTGCATGGAGCGCGGTCAAAGGTTATATTGCAGATCCAAGGGAGGTTTTAGGGTAATGAAAGCAAAAGGTAAAAAACTGAACATTCTGGTCGGAAAAAGTTTTAAATTTGGCGATGATATTTCAACTGATCTGATAATTCCAGGGAGATATTTTCATTTAAGGTCCAATATGACTGAGCTTGCAAAACATACCCTTGAGGACGCTGATCCTAATTTTATAAAAGAAGTAAATCCCGGTGATTTTGTAGTGGGAGGTAAGAATTTCGGTCTCGGCTCGAGCAGAGAACATGCCACGACAGTAATAAAAGAAGCCGGTGTGGGGGCAGTACTTGCCAAGTCCTTTGCCCGTATATTCTTCAGGAATAGTATTAATATAGGATTGCCCGTGCTGGTCTGTAATACCGATAAAATCGAAAACGGGGATATACTGGAGATAGATTTAAAAAAAGGGATAATCAATAATAAGACAGGCAATCTAAAGTTAGAATTCAATCCCCTGCCTGAAGTGATGATAAAGATCTTAAATGACGGGGGGCTTATCAACCACATTATTAAAAATAAAGGGTTTAATCTATGAAGCATAGCATAACACTGATACCGGGAGATGGCATAGGACCAGAAATAACCAGGGCAATGGTCAAAGTGGTTGAGGCGACTGGAATTGATATCAAATGGGATATTGTTAATGCCGGAGCGGAGGTCTACGAAAAAGAAGGTACGGTTCTCCCGGAAAGTGTCATTAACTCGCTTAAGAAGAACAGGGTAGGGATAAAAGGCCCTATAACTACTCCAGTAGGAGTAGGATTTAGAAGTGTTAATGTGGCTATGAGAAAATTATTCAATCTATATGCATGTGTAAGACCCTGCAAAAGTTACCTGGGCATTAAGAGCAGATACAGCGGTATAGATCTGGTAATAATCAGGGAAAATACGGAAGACCTTTATTCAGGAATAGAGTTTGAGAAAGGTAAAGTAGAGACAGAGGAGCTTATCAGTTTTATAAAAGAAAAGAAGGATCTGGAGATCAGAAGCGACAGCGGCATAAGTATAAAGACGATTTCTGTGTCCGCTTCTGAAGATATAATAAGATTTGCATTTGAATATGCCCGCAAAAATAACCGCAAAAAGGTTACCGGTGTGCACAAGGCAAATATAATGAAATATTCCGACGGCCTGTTTCTTGAAGTGTTTAAAAAGATTGCATCAGAATATGATGATATAGAGTCAGAAGATAGAATTATAGATAATATGTGCATGCAGCTGGTACAAAAACCGGAGCTTTATGATGTCATGGTCTTGCCAAATCTATACGGAGATATAATCTCTGACCTTGCCGCCGGATTGATCGGAGGCCTGGGTGTTGCACCCGGTGAAAACATCGGTAAAGATATTGCATTGTTCGAGCCGACTCACGGCAGTGCTCCGAAATATAAAGGGCAGAACAAGGTAAATCCTACCGCAATAATGCTTTCAGCAGTATTGATGCTTAAATATATAGGAGAAGAAGAGCACGCCGACCTTCTGGAAAATGCAATTGCTGAAAATATAAGAGAAGGAAAATACGTGACCTATGATTTAAAACCTGACAGAAATGATCCTACGGCTGTAGGTACGGATGAGTTTGCTGATGCAATTGCAGAAAAGATTAAAAAAGCTCGAACCTAAGAAGCAAGAGTCAAAGGGACCTTATTTATTGGGATAAGCTCCGTCTTCTATCATTATTCCGTTTATATATACTATATCATCTCCTCCACCATCAACCTGGTCTATTCCGAAGCTTTCCAGAGTGTAGGTGATACCGGCAATAGAAGAATATTGATAGAGATTTTCCCAGATATCTGATTCGGGGACATTTTCCATAATCCCGGCAACTTCCAGCGCTTCAGGAAAATCACCTTCCGCAGGATAGATACTTAAGACCGTGACGTATATCTGGAGTGCTTTGGTAATGTTACCCATTTCTGTTTCTGTAGCTGTTTCCCTGGCTCTGTCTTTTAGTAATGTGAAAGTCTGGATAGAGAGACCCATAAGGACTGCCACAACAACTACGATTATAAGGAGTTCGACTAAAGTAAACCCTTTTTCTTTTTTAAATGTTCTGAAATAATAGACGTCCATTATAATTTAACCATTTTTTACTTTTATATTTTAATTATACCCAAAAATAGGTGATTTAAGCATTTTTTACCGGTAACTCGTGTTTTATGGCGTTATATACTCTGTATCGGTTTTATTTCCTTTGGTATATAATATTATCAAATAAATAAAAATCAATTAAAAACGTTTAAAAAGTTTTAAAGAATTAATAGAAAAAGTTTTTATTTAAACCAGTAATGAGTGATAAAGAGAGCATCGATTTAAAGATCTTAAAAGCAATCTTTGGCATAGCAAGCTCTACAGGATCTGAACTTGAACTAAAAAAAGTCTGTGATTTGATCGTTGAAAAGGTTTTTAAGGTAATAAACTGCAATGGTTGCGCCATAATCCTAATAGATGAAGAAGGGGTAAAACTTCAAAGCGAGATTGGTTTTGGTAAAAATATCAAAGAAGTGGAATTCACCAAGGAAATGCCCCTGATAAAATATATTTTATCCACAAAAAATAAGCTTTTTATCGGAAACATTGAAAATTCATATTTCAAATACAGCATCCCCAAAGGAGAGCAGACTACTTCAATGATATGCATACCTATTATAGTAAGAGATGAAGTAAAGGGGATCATTTATATTGATTCCAGAAAGACCAATGCTTTTTCGAGCAAGCATGAATATTTTTTAAACATACTTGCTCATGAAATATCAATTGCCATAGAGAGAGCATTAAATTATGAAGAGATAAAAAGATTAACTGTGGTAGATGAACTTACCGGTGTTTTTAACAGGAGAAAGTTTGATATGGATTTAAGAGATGCAGTAAACGAAGCCATAAGATATGTAAAGAGTCTGTCACTTCTTATGATAGATATCGACCATTTTAAAAAATATAATGATTTTCATGGTCATCAAATGGGGGATATGATCTTAAGTAAAATAGGAAAAGTGTTTATTGAGAATAAGAGAACGACTGACAGGATATATCGTTACGGGGGAGAAGAATTTTCTGTGATATGCCGTGAGACCAATAAGGAAAGTGCCAGAGTCTTTGCTGAGAGGTTGCGTGAAGTCGTAAGTAACGGAAAATTTGAAGGGGAGGGGAAAATAAAACCTAATGGTAATATTACTATAAGCATAGGGGTTGCCAATTTTCCTTTTGATGCCACAAAAATTAATCATTTAATAAAATATGCTGATGATGCATTGTATAGAGCAAAAGCAGGGGGTAGAAACAAAGTAATTGTTTAGTTTATATAAAAATAATCTGATTTATCTTTAGAGATTTGACAAAGGTGATGTTTGGGTTTATAGTTAGATATATCTAACATTTTTAGATTAAATATAAAGTAATAATAATATGAAGAAATTATCACATAGTATGGAAGATTACATTGAAGCGATGTATGTAGTCAGCCTTACTAATAAAGTAACAAGGGTAAAGGAAATCGCAGAATTTTTAAATGTTAAGACGCCATCTGTAGTTGATGCTGTTAGGAAATTGATTGCCAGGGGTCTTGTGGAACACGAAAAATATGGTTATCTGGAACTGACAGAAAAAGGTTATAAGATGGCAAGAGAAGTTTATGATAAGCATAAGAAAATCTATAAATTTTTTAGTGATGTCCTTGGCGTAAGTGATGAAGTCTGCAAGTTAGACGCCTGTAATATTGAGCATTACATAAGCGAGGAAACATTAGACAGGATGATAAAATTTATAAATTTCATAGATACTTGCCCCGAAGGTTATCCCAGATGGTTAAAAAACTATAATTATTTTGCCAAATACGGCAAGCATCCTACAAGCTCTGTCGATGATGATGATAAGGAATAGATAGCTTGAGTTTTCTTTCCATTTTTTAAATCCATCTTAAAAAAGTTCTTGACAAAAGTAAGCAAAACTATTAAAGTTAGACATGTCTAATATTTAGTAGAGAGATTGATTAAAATGAGAAGATGGGGTTTCAGACATAGAAGAAAAAATTACTTGCAAGTACCGCAGCTCGGTAACGGAGTTTTAAGCCTTAACGACGCTGTTCCTGGAAAAAAATACAGAATTGTAAGAATAAATGGAGGGTGCAGGCTCAACTCACATCTTTGTGCTATGGGATTTATCCCTTATGAAGTGTTTTCTGTCTCAGATGCATCAAGAGGTGGGTCTTTATGCGTAGTGGTCAAGGGCACCAAATTTGCAATTGGAAGAGGAATGGCTGAGAAAATTCTTATAAGGGAAATCGAAGTATGAGAAGAGAAATCTCTATAGCCCTCTCAGGAAACCCCAATTCAGGTAAAACCACCATCTTTAATAATCTAACCGGATTAAGACAACATGTTGGTAATTATCCCGGAGTTACTGTTGAAAAAAAGACCGGAGTCATTAACTATAAAGAATATAAGATAAATGTAGTAGATCTTCCAGGAACTTACAGCCTTACAGCATACTCAACAGAACAGATTGTTGCAAGAAATTTCATTATTGATCAGAAGCCAGATGTGGTAGTCGATATCGTAGATTCCTCTAATTTAGAACGAAATCTTTACCTTGCAGTCCAGCTTTTAGAACTTAAAGTGCCCCTGGTCCTGGTTTTTAATATGGCTGATATTGCAAGAAAAAGCGGAAGAAAAATAGATATAGAATTGTTGTCTGAACTTTTTGGAGCACCTATTGTAGAGACTGTGGGCAGAAGTGGAATGGGTAATAAGGAGGTGCTTGAAGCAGCAATAGATGTATTGAACAGAAAAAAAAGAAAAAAAGTTGAGATAAAGTATGGCGAAGAAATTGAAAATGAGATCGTCAGGATCAAATCGGTTCTGAGAAGAGAAAAGATCCCCGAATTTAAATTTGATACCAGGTGGGCCATAGTGAAGCTTCTGGAACAGGATAATGAGGTAATTGATACTATTAAAAAGGCCTCAGGTCTAAAATACCAGAAACTTGAAGAAGAAATAGCAAATTCAATAAAACATATAACCAGCATACTTAGAAATACCCCGGAGGTCATAATCGCAGAGGCGAGATACGGATTTATAAGCGGTGCATTACTTGAATCTTATAAGGAAGTTGACACGGTAAAACTGGATGTAAGCGGAAAGGTTGACAGAATACTTACCAACAGAATACTGGGCATACCGATATTTGCTCTGATAATGTGGCTTATGTTCCAATTTGTATTCACTCTGGGGAAATACCCTATGAACTGGATCGATATAGGCTTTGAAAAATTAGGAGCCCTGATAACTAATGTTATGCCGGAAGGACTTATAAGTTCTCTTTTAGTTGACGGAATAATAGGGGGAGTAGGAGGGGTAATCATATTTACACCTAATATAATGCTCCTGTTTTTTTCTATAGCCGTTCTTGAGGATTCAGGATATATGGCGAGAGCTGCTTTTGTGATGGACAGGATAATGCATAAAATCGGTCTTCATGGGAAATCTTTCATCCCGCTTATTATCGGATTTGGATGTACCGTACCGGCTTATATGGGTTCAAGAATACTTGAAAATAAAAAGGACCGTCTGGTGACTATGCATATAAATACTTTTATGAGCTGCGGGGCACGTCTTCCGGTCTACATACTTTTTGCGGGGGCATTTTTCCCTGCAGCGGCAGGAAATGTCATATTTTCGATTTACATAATAGGTGTGTTGATGGCTATCATAATGGCAAAGGTGCTGAGAGCCACCAGATTTAAGGGCATGTCAGACCCGTTTGTAATGGAGCTTCCTCCTTACCGTATTCCTACTCTTAAAGGAATATTGATACATACCTGGGAAAGGACCTGGATGTATGTAAAGAAAGCGGGTACGGTTATACTGGCAATATCAGTACTGATGTGGATCCTTTTTACATTTCCACTTATAGGAGATAACTACTCTACAGATTACGAAGCCCAGATCAGCGAAATCGGGCAGTCATATCAGTCCGGTATAATAACCCAGGTGGAGCTTGACGAGAAGGTAGCGGCAATAGAAGGCAGAATGGCAGGTGAGAGGCTTGGCTATTCAGCAGCAGGGAGGATAGGACATTTTCTGGAGCCGGTGTTTAAGCTGATCGGTTTTGACTGGAAGATGACGGTTGCCACTATCTCAGGAATTGCGGCAAAAGAGGTAATAGTATCCACGATGGGTACTCTTTACAGCATTGAGGAAGCAGATGGGCAGTCTGATACATTAAAGACAGCACTTGGTAAAAATTACCCTCCTCTAGTCGGGTATAATTTTATGCTGTTTACATTACTTTATTTCCCCTGCCTTACTGCTATGGTGATATTCAGAAGAGAGGCAGGTACAAAAGAGATGCTTTTTCAGGTAGGGTATACGCTGCTCCTTGCCTGGGTGGTATCTTTTCTGGTATACCAGATAGGAAGACTTTTTATTTAAAGGAGAATATATATATTAAGTAAGATCGGTGATATGAAATGTGGGAAATAGAAATATGGGAAATAATTATAATAATAATTTCAGGTGCGGCTGCGCTGGCCTTTTTGATTATATTTTCTATAAGACAGTCAAAAAAGAAAAGAATGTGCATGATGTGCCCTTATGCTGATGAGTGCGGGGGAAGCGATTTAAATAAGGCAAAAATTTTAAAAAAATAATATATCAAAATATCCTAATAAATCACAGTTTTCCGAAAGCCAGTATATAAATATAGTTTGACATTCCAGTTGGTTAAGAATATACTTTAATCTCTCTTTTGTTTAATGATATTTTAATTAAGAGCAGGTTTATTGCTTTATACCACCTCTCCAAAAGAAATATTATGAAGCTTTCGAGAAATAATATTATTTAAGGAGGTAAGTATGCAAGGCAGTAAACTATATGTAGGCAATTTCGGTTATTCTACTGTTGACTCACAATTAGAAAAACTGTTTTCCCCATTTGGCCAGGTTAAAAGTGTCAATGTCATCGGGGACAAAGGTTTTGGATTTGTGGAGATGTCAACTGTAGAAGAAGCTGAAAAAGCAAAAGAAGCTCTGAATGGTTCAGAATTTGAAGGAAGAACTTTAAGGGTTGATGAAGCTCATCCGCAGAAAAGCAGACCTGACAGAAACTTCAGAAGATAAGACAAATAATCAAGCCTGCATGCAGGTCTTTAAAAATCTGAATTCAGGCTTGACTCTTCACGTCAATGATTTGCTGTTTATAAATTAAACTAAACGGGAAGTCATTCTTTAAAAAAATAAAAAGAAGGTCGTATGAAAATTTTACTTATTCATCCAGAGTACGAAAATACGTTCTGGAATGTAAAAAAAGTCTTAAGGGTGTTAGGCAAGAAAGCAGCCTATCCTCCGCTTGGACTTTTAACTGTTGCAGCAATGCTCCCCGCGCACTGGGAGAAAAAATTAATCGATATGAATTGTGAAACTTTGAAAGAGAAACATATAAAGTGGGCAGATTATGTATTGATAAGTTCAATAGTAGGTCAGAAGCATTCTACAAAGGAAGTAGTAGATAAGGTACAGAAAATCGGCAAGACTGTTATCGCTGGAGGTTCCCTTTTTACAATAGATTGGAAAGAATTTTCTAATATAGATACTATGGTCCTGGGGGAATCAGAGGAAATAATATCTGTTCTTGCAAAAGATATGGAAAATAAGAATCTAAAAAAGATATATTCTATGGAGGATTTCCCTGCTATACAAAAAACTCCTGTACCGGCATGGGATCTTGTAAACTTACCTTACTATAATTCAGTATGCATACAAATTTCAAGGGGGTGTCCCTATAATTGTGAGTTTTGCGATGTAGTCCAGCTCAACGGAAGGATCCCCCGTATAAAGAGTAAGGATAAGATTGCTGCTGAACTCGATTCGGTATATAAACTCGGCTGGAGAGCCGGTGTATTCTTTGTTGATGATAACTTTATAGGGAATAAAGCTGTTATAAAAAAGGAGATTCTACCGGCAATCATAGAATGGCAAAAAGAAAGAAAATATCCATTTACCTTAAGTACCCAGGCATCAATCAATATGTCAGATGACACAGAGTTGATGGAGTTGATGATAAGAGCTGGTTTTGCCACTGTCTTTATCGGTATAGAGACTCCTGATCCTGACGGGTTACAGGAATGCGGCAAATACCACAATATAAATAGGAACATGCTTGAATCTGTTAAAAAAATGCAAAATATGGGTTTTGAAGTCAATGCAGGATTTATTTTAGGTTTTGACAGTGATAAAGATACTATTTTTCAGAATCAGATTGATTTTATTCAGAAGAGCGGAATTGTTGCAGCAATGGTAGGAATTTTAAGCGTTTCCCCTAAAAGCAGACTTCATGAGAGATTAAAAAAAGCAAATAGATTAATAGATGATACAAACAGCAGCGATAAAAATACTTCAGAGCTGTTTAAATTAAACTTTATCCCTAAAATGGAAGCCAGCAAACTTCTGGATGGTTATAGTGAAGTACTTAAAACTATTTATTCACCAAGATGTTATTTTGCAAGGATAAGAACATTTTTGAGAGAGTATAAGCCTAAGAGATTAAAACGAGCAAGAGTCAGCGTTTATCATCTCAGGGGTTTGTTTTCCTCATTGTGGTTTCTTGGTATTAAAGAAAAAGGAAGACGGTACTACTGGAATTTGATTTTATGGAGTTTATTTAGAAGACCGGGACTCCTGCCCTATGCATTCGGTTTACCTCTTGGACTTCTGCATTTTAAGACGCTTGCATGGGCAAGGCAGTATGATTCTTATTTCAGAGGTAGCTGATTTAGGTAAATTTGATAATAAAAATTATTAAAGAATGAAAGGAAATTAAAGTGAATAAAAGACTGTATATAGGTAATTTAGAATATTCAGTAACAGATGAGGAACTGGAGAAATTATTTTCTACTGAAGGCAGTGTTACTTCTGTAAAAGTGATCAGGAGCCTGGATGGAAGATCTAAAGGTTTTGGGTTTGTGGAAATGGAAACCGAAGAAGAAGCATCTAAAGCTATAGAGAAATATAATCAAAGCACTTTCAAAGATAGGACTATCTGGGTCAATGAAGCCAGGCCTCAGACACAGATAAACAAAAGATTTGATAATAACAGAAGAGGTTATAATTATAATAGAAGACCCCAAAATGACTTAAACTCTAAATTAAGAAGATTAAGAAAAAGGTATTAATTGGTTTTTAACAAAACTAAAGATCTATTTAGTCTGTAAAGATAAGGGTGATTTAAAATTATCAGAGGAACAGATATTAGAATTGAAGAAGTAAAGGTATTGGATAAAAAAGAAAGCCGCACCGATCGGAAATTCAAAAATAAAGGTAAAAGAAGGACTTCGTTTAATGAAAAACTGAATACTAAGATAAAATCCGCAGTTATTGACCCGGTAAAAGTGTATCTTAAGGCAATTGGTAAGGTAAAGCTTCTGTCAGCCTCCCAGGAGGTACAGCTCGCTAAAAGAATTGAAGCCGGAGATGCCGAAGCGAAAAAACTGCTGGTTGAATCAAATCTCAGGTTGGTGGTAAGTATAGCAAAAAAGTATGCAGGCAGGGGAATGCTGTTTTTAGATCTTATACAGGAAGGTAATATTGGCCTTATTAAAGCGGTAGAGAAATTTGATTATAAAAGAGGCTATAAATTTTCTACATATGCGACCTGGTGGATCAGGCAGGGTATTACAAGAGCGATATCTGATCAAGCAAGAACCATAAGGGTACCGGTTCATATGGTAGAAAATATCAATAAATTAATGAGAGTGCAGAGAAAATTGGTTCAAGAATTTGGGAGAGACCCTTCTGCCGAAGAGATTTCGGAAAAAATGGATTTCACACCGGAAAAAGTAAGAGAGATAATCAAAATAAACCAGAACCCGGTTTCCTTTGAATCTCCGGTAGGTGAAGAAGGCGACACCCAGCTTGGCGATTTTATTGAAGATTCAGAAATTGAAAAGCCCATGGATGCCGCTTTATTTATATTGCTGCAGGAACAACTGCAGAAAATATTAGACACTCTTGATGACAGGGAAAGAAGAATTATCCAGCTAAGGTTTGGATTGCATGACGGTTATCCCAGAACTCTTGAAGAGGTCGGACGGGAATTTAAGGTCACAAGAGAAAGAATCAGACAAATAGAATTTAAAACCCTAAATAAATTAAGAAATTCAAACAGAAGCAAGGCTTTAAGGGATTTCATTTAATAAGTCAGCAAACTTGTCCTGGAATTCTTCAACTTTAGGAGAAATGATTGCTCCGCAATAAGGTTGAATGGAATTGTTTTTAAAATAATCCTGGTGATAATTCTCTGCTTTGTAATATTTATCAAGCGGCTCGACCTCAGTCACTATAGGGTCCGAATAAACTTCCGTCTTTTTCAGTTCATCAATAAATTCTTTTAAGGTTTTTTCCTGTTCAGGACTTGTATACAGAATTATGGAGCGATACTGTCCTCCTACATCATTTCCCTGCCTGTTCAAGGTGGTGGAATCATGAATATAGAAGAAAACTTCCAGTAATTTGCTGTAGCTTATGATATTTGGATCAAATGTAATTTTAACCACCTCTGCATGACCGGTATTACCCTGGCAGACCTGTTCATATGTCGGATTTTCCTTAAAACCGCCTGCATATCCTACCTCAGCATCTGTTACTCCCTTTAATAGAGAGAATATAGCTTCAATACTCCAGAAACAGCCGCCGCCAAAGACCGCGGTTTCTAATTCTTCATCAGTCTCCATTCTTTCATCGTTTATTTCTTTTTGTTCTGCAGGTTTGCACCCTGTGGTAAGAAACGGAGGCAGAATCAGTAATTGAGTAATAAATATTAATGTTAATAACTTTTTCATATTATTTTTATCCTCCTATTATTACTACTATTACTATTACATTAGTATTATACTTGAAATTTAAGAATTAGCAAAGGTAAAGTTGAGATCATGAGATTCAAAATTTTTTATAGAAGTTATGAAATTTAAGCTGTAGAATAACCAGATAGTGCATAGAAGAGTAGTAGTGGTATAATTAATGTGGATGATTTTTTGCACTTTATCTGTAATTCAAAAGGCAGGTGTATGTATGACTTATAAACGAAAAATAGAGTTTAAGGAAGAGTATGTACAAGTTAATTTAAGTGGTGAAATCGATGCCCAGAATGAATTAGAAACCTGGAGAAAGATCAGGGAAGAATGCGAAAAATATAAATGTTACAACGTTCTTGGTATAACAGGGAAAAATGTCAGTCCGTTTACTATAATAGATGCATACGAATACCCGAAAATACTTGAAGAAGCTGGAATTGATTCAAGGTATCGCATTGCCTGGGTCAATAAGAATCCAAAAGTCTATAACCTGGGTAAATTTGCTGTGAATGTTATGAAAAATCAAGGAACGGGTTATAGTTGCCAGACTTTCTTATACGTCTCAGATGCTAAAAAGTGGCTTCTTAAAAAATGATGATAAGCAGTATTGAATAGACAGCCCCAAGTATTAAAATTTCGAACCAGGTTTTAGTAGAATTATTGCTACTAGATAAATTAAAACTTGCTCATTGGATAATGGTCAAACTTTAGTTTTTTTACCAAAGTAGAATTTATTGGCTCTATTTAATCCTTACTTTGTTCAGTTTGAATTCATATATTTTTAAGTTTATATTAGAAGAATCTTAGTATTCATTATAAAATTGATTTGAGTGAAAAAACAGAAAAAGACGGGAGATAAAAATGCGTTATGTGAAACTGGGAAAAACAGATTTAGAGGTTTCAGTTATTGGTTTTGGAGCATGGGCCATAGGCGGCTGGATGTGGGGAGGTACCAACGAATCTGAATCAATTAGAGCCATTAATACTGCAATAGATACAGGAATAAATCTTATTGACACGGCACCGGCTTATGGAAAGGGACTTTCAGAAGAAATTGTCGGTAAAGCCATTAAGGGTAAAAGGGATAAGCTTATTATCGCCACTAAATGTGGTCTTGTATGGCAGTTTGATAAGGGTGAATTATTTTTTAATTATGAGTCAGGAGAGAAAGTATATAAATTCCTGGGACCAAAATCAATAAGATATGAAATTGAGCAGAGTCTTTCCAGACTTGGGATTGATTATATAGATCTTTATCAGACACATTGGCAGGATAGAACCACACCTATTGAAGACACAATGGAAACTTTAATGGATTTAAAAAAGGAAGGAAAGATAAGATCTATAGGTGCCAGTAATGCTAATCTTAAGGAACTAGAGCAGTATAACCAGGCAGGACAACTGGATGTTGATCAGGAAAAGTATAATCTTATTGATAATGAAGTTGAACAGGAAATTCTTCCCTGGTGTAAAAGCAACAGGGTAACTATGCTTGCATATAGTTCTTTGGCTAAGGGGCTGCTTACTGGAAAAATTACTCATGATAGAGAGTTTAAGGGTGATGATCTAAGGAAAGATGATCCCAGATTCAGTATGGAAAATAGGAAGAAAATAAATTCCGTTCTGGCAGCTGAGTTTGAACCTATTGCCGAGAAGTACGGTTTATCTTTGGCGCAGTTATCTGTTGCTGCCCTGGTATCACAGGACGGTGTGGTAGCACTTTGTGGTATAAGAGATGAAAAACAGGCAGAAGAGAATGCAAAAGCAGGGGATTATTTGATAGAGGAGAGCGATATAATAAAAATTAGAAATGCAATAGAGACTCTGGATTTATAGAATTAATTCCATAAAAAGATAGGTCTGATCAATCAACACTGGTAGCCCCAAGTATTACAATTTCGAACCAGATTATAGAAGGTCTAAAACAAATTAAAGATTTTTAAATTCTGTTATAAGTTTCCCACTTTTATTTTAGATTAAATTGTTTACTGTTTGAAGATTTTTGTTTGTGGTTGCCCTACAATTATTAATATATTAAAATATGTAGGGCAAGTTATATTTTAAAGTATTAAAGGAACTAAAGTAATATGGCAGTTTTAAAGGAAATGCTTAAAGAGGAAAAAGAACGATTAATAAAAATGAAAAAATTTTATATGGATAAAATTTTGGAATTACCAAGAGGTAGCATAGTATTTAAAAAGAGGGGTAATAAAAAATATCCTTATCTTGTTTATAGAACTGGGGGAAAAATAAATACAGATTATTTAAGACTTAATAGCGAAGAAATGAAGGAAATAAAATTAAAAATAAAGAAAAGAAGAAAATATTTAAAAATATTAAAAGAAATAAAAAGAGATCTTAAAGTTTTTGGAAGTATTAGCAATGAATGATATTAAAAAAATATTCTGGGAAACAATTAAGATATTAGAAAGAAATAAAGTCCTTGAACATGTTGTTTTAATAGGTAGTTGGGCAGAATATATTTATGAGGTATCTGGTCATTTAAAAGATTTTGAGGCCAATTTAAAAACAAAAGATATTGATTTTTTGATAAAGAATATTAACAAGCCTAAAAAAGGAATCAATATTATAAATATTTTAGAAAAAGAAGGTTATGATACTTCAATTGATTATATAAGTGGGGTATTTAAATTTTATAAGGGTAGAGATTTGGAAATAGAGTTTTTAGTAAGAGAGATTGGCAAAGGACAATCAGAGCCTTATATAGTACCATCTTTTGGAATTAAAGCGGAAGGACTTAGACATACTGATTTATTAATTAGAAATACTATAGCCATTAATATTAAAGGTGTTAAAATAAATGTTCCTATTCCACAAGCTTATCTACTTCAGAAGATAATAATAAACGATCAAAGGAAACATAAAGCGGAAAAAGATTATTTGGTTATAGAAAATCTATTGGAAAATATAAGAAAATCAAGTGTGGAATTTCAGAAGTTAAAAGATCTCTATAATTAATTAACAAAAAAACAAAAAAATATTATTGATAGATTCTTAGAATACAATCTTTTTGAATTATTAAAATAGTAAAAAACTTCTAATTTATAATTTTTTGTAAAGAATAATTTTTGAAAATTTCTGCAGAAATAGACTCCGATACAGATATTCCTTTTTTTACTATAAATTCTTTACAACAATTAAAATGGGTAACTAACTAAAATCAAGAATTAAAAGGAGGTTCTCTTTAAAATATTACTATCAAGATATCTTATAAAAGAAGAGGTGGTAGCCCAATAAAATTTAGTTGGAACCAGATAATAAAAGATTTAATCTCCGTATATAGATTGAAATATGCTTAAATTAAGTGATATTTTCGGTAAATTTCAAGAAATACTATTTATACTACCCTAAAATAGGTTTATATATTTGGTTCTTAATGTATTTTAATGGTATATACATCCCCTCTGTTTATTCAAAATAAAACAATGTTACAACCACAATAATGACTTAGGGGGAAGGATATTTTCATACCAGAATTGAGTTTTACTATCTAATTACCTTAATACTGCCCGCATTATCTGTTGCCTCATATAAAAAGGTACTCGAAAGCTAATACGTTGCCTCATATAAAAATCTATATGAAACCAATACGGAGTAGTAGTGATATACAGGTAGTAAAGTAGATACACTACACAGTGACATATCCATAAGCCTCCGCATTTACTGCTGCTTCCTTTCTTACCTTGCTTTTTAATACATTTAACTTAAGCAGCTTATCCTGCAACCTTGATATATTTTTCTTAAGCTTAACAGGATTCAAGCTATCATACTGAACTTTTAATCTTGCCTTTATTTTATCATCAATACACTTTGACTTAAGCACTCGCCTAAATGGGGTCCTTGCCTTATCATATTTTTTGTAACCCTACTTCCGGTCCTTGTCTTTAAGACAAGCTTTTGGACAGGCTGGAAATAATTTGTATAGTGGTCCAAATATATGTAGATCTCATTTAAAGTACAAAGATCTTCATCCGTATCATATCTTAAGTATCCCACAGCTCGCCTTAAAACTGAGTAATTTTTCTGTTCCACAAAACATGAATCATTTTTTTTGTATGCACGTGATCTGGTAAATGTAATTTTATTCTTTACACAATACCTGAGCATATGATTGTTGATAAATTCTGATCCGTTGTCAGAATCAATTCCAGCTATTATAAATGGAAACCTGGTAATAATTGTCCTTAGTGCCTTAAATACATGAACCTGGGCCTTGTTCTTACACGCTGCCGTTATGTCCCAGCATGTAGCTATATCAACGAAATTAAGGCTCTGTATGAAGTCTCCAGAGGAGTTTCCGCCATCATGGGCCACAAGGTCCACCTCTACAAACCCGGGCCTTTTCTCGTCCCAGCCAGAGAAGGTCCTTATCGGTATCTGCTTCTTTAGAAGTGTCCCCGGCCTGGTACCTTTTCTCCCCTTGCCCAGCCTGGCTTTATCCTTTTCAGACTTCAGCAGCCTGTCAATTGTGGAAGCTGATATCTTAAGCAGCTTTTCTCTTACATCATCGGTTAGATCTATCTCTTTATGTTTTTCAAGTTTTTCTACAGCTTCAGCCATAAAGGGAGCAAGTCTTTTTGAGCAGATAAAGTCAAACACTACCCATATTTTTTTAAGGGCCAAAAATACATCATAGGTATATATTCTGGGTCTTTTGTATTTCTTCCTCTTTCTTTCACCAATAACATATTTTATCTTCTTACCGCCCATCCTAGTGTATCCTATAACTTTTCCTGCCTTTAGCCTGAGCATTGTTGCCGCATAATTTCTGTTATAGCCGGTGGTGGTAGTAAATTCATCCAGGATTCCCGCCTTAGCCTTTTTACTGGCTTTATTATATCTATTCTGAATTTCTGATGTTAATGCTTTTTTCTCCCTCATAGTCAACATTGCCTCTTTCCTCCTCTATATCAAAAAAGACATTTTTTCTTCTAGAATATAGAGGTTTTTAGTTATTTACTAAAATATTTCGAGTACTTTTTTCTATGAGGCAACGATATCGTTTGGAGTACTTTTTGAATAAAGCAATTTGTATACTTGACCTGTCTTTTAATATTTGTTATAGTGAAAAGAGCTTTTGTATAAATAAACAACTTCGAAAGTTGTTTATTTTTTTTTTGGATTATAGTAAATAAAACATAATTTTCATTGGAGCTGATTAAAAGTGAGTGGTATAGCAGGTATTATCAATTTAAAAGAAAGTAAAAAAGATAGACAAAAAATTAATATTCTTCTGAATAAAATCTCACATAGGGGGGGTAGAAGAGAAGTAATAGATATCGCTGGAGGCTATGTAGGTATCAATTCCAATTATAGTTTTGAAACTAAGATAGATAAAAACATAATATTAGTGGATGGGAAAATATATAATTTAGATTATTTAATATCAAGATATGGTATTCAAATTGATAATTCTTCAGTTTCTGATTCAGAAAAAATATGCCTTCTTTTAGATAAGGTAGGTAAGGGAATCTTCAGATATTTCAAAGGATCTTTTGCGCTGGTCATTTTTGATAAAAAAGGAAATATTTATTTAGCCAGAGATTTTATTGGTAGAAAACCACTTTATTATTATAAAGATGATGAAACTTTGATGTTTGCCTCTGAAGTTAAATCCCTTATCGAATTTACCAATGATATAAAGGAGTTTCCCCCTGGCTCCTATATGATAAATCTTTTAAAACCAGAAATTATCAAAATAGTTAATGTAGATAACTATACCATGATCAAAGACCAGGATTCTGAGATCCAAGAGGATAAACTGGAGGATTATCTTCTAAAATCAATGGATATGAGGATAAATGATAATAATTTAAACCTAGGAGTTTGGTTAAGCGGTGGTCTTGATTCTTCTCTTGTAGCAGCTCTCCTTAGAGAATTTACTGATAAGGTGTATACCTATTCTGTTGGATATGATGGTTCACCAGACCTTGAAGCAGCAAAAGAAGTCTCAGATTACCTTGGTACCGAACACACCGATTATAAATTTAATGCCGAAGAACTATTTTTAAATATTCCCAAGGCTATATATCACCTGGAATCATTTGACGCTCCTTTGGTAAGAAGTACACTGGGTAATATGATCGCTTCAAAGATTTCTGCAGCTTCTGATATTGTATTTTCTGGGGAAGGTGGAGATGAACTCTTTGCGGGGTATGATTATTTTTTGGAGTATGATTCCTCTAAAGTAATACAAGAAGAACTTGTAAATGCTATAAATAGTTTGCACAATACAGCTTTACAAAGAGTAGATAGAACTGCAAATGCATATGGCGTCAATGTTAAACTTCCAATGTTGGATGAGAACCTGCTAAATTATGTTCTGAAAATCCCTCCTAAAAACAAAGTTAGAACAAATACAGGTAAATACATACTTAGAAAGGTTGCTTCAAAATATCTACCAGATGATATAGCCTGGAGAGATAAAGAAAAATTCTGGGAGGGTTCTGGCATAGAGGATACCATAGAAAAAAAAATTAATACGTTAATAACAGATAAAGAATTTTTAGATAATAGAAAATCTCCAGATAGTCCAAATTTAAGAAATAAGGAGGAAGCATACTATTATAAGGTATTTAATGATTATTACTCAGATATAGATATTAATAATATTCTTTCTTTTACTCAGGATTTTAATTGCAAACTTCTATTTTAGATTAATAATAAAAAGTACAATCAGGAATCAATATTGCAATCTTTTTAAAAATCTGCTAATTCAAAAAAACATTAAAATCACTTAAACAACTATAGGTATGGTAAAAATATTTATAAAGTAGTTTTCTTGAGTGGTAGCCCCAAGTATTAAAATTTCGAACCAAATTTTAAAGGAATTAGAAGAGTTTAAGAAGTTAATAAAATTTAACCTTTATAAATCTTAATTGAAATTCCAGATTTTATTAACTTGCAAGTGTACATTTCTTGAGAACTAAAAGCAGCCCACCATATTAAGTCAAGGTTTACTTACTTTTGATGTTATTTTAATAATTGCCATTTCACTTTAATATGTCTGGAGAAATATGAGCTGTTCTTTAGAGCCATTTAAATCTATGCTAGTGCAGTACAGGCAAATAGACTACCAACTACATAAATAAATAGGATTGAGCTAAAAAAAATTATTCCTATCTTACGTTCTTTTTCATTTCGATATAAGATTACTTTGCCTATTTTTTTCATAAAACTGGAACTCCTATCAGGAATATTTTAGAATAACTGTATTATCTAATAATTATACTTTTTAATATTAAAACCGACTATCTCTAGTAGGTCTCAATATTTCCCAAATGCGCCCACCTCTGAGAAAATTACATTAAAATTATAATACAATTTTAATACTTATCTAATAATAAATCAAGTTTACAGAATTAGGATGATTTTACTATTTTTAACTTATATAGGAGCCCCAAGTATTACAATTTCGAACCGGATTATAGAGGAATTAATTGATTTAAAAGACATATTTATTAGTAATCATTGATTCTATTGGCTCTTCTTTATTTTCTAATTTAAAACTTTTAATATGTAAGTAATTATATTAATAATTGTTATTTGTATAGATATAGAAAATCTACTTAATCAACTGGGGATAGTAGAGGAAGTTCAAACAAGAATTATTAGTTTAAACGAGAGTATTTTTGACTACGTAAAATATTTTCTGTAATTTTAAAAGCTCTTTGACATTATGTCCATCACTCTCCAAAATATGTAAATAATTTAGATAAAAAATAAACATAAAGGAGAAATGATGGACACAAATAAGGA
>Ga0315543_1000563_pt1 | contig 44838 bp, 41 predicted proteins | sample SalMarSW160210MG_2_FD_203098 | JGI IMG/M metagenome (GOLD analysis project Ga0315543, IMG submission 203098) | Salt marsh sediment microbial communities from the Plum Island Ecosystem LTER, Massachusetts, United States - Salt Marsh Sediment SW1601-210 ...
TATCCGTGGCAAAAATTGGGTACTAGATCTTAGGTCTTAGTTAAAACAAAAATAAAAATTTTTCTCTGTGATCTCTGTGAGTTTATTATGTCTCTGTGTTCTCTGTGGTAAAATCTTGGGTGGGGTGGTGGGGGGATGTCTTGACAAAGAGGACACAATTATTATATTAAACCCATGCGGGAATAGCTCAGTGGGAGAGCGTCACCTTGCCAAGGTGAAAGTCGCGGGTTCAAATCCCGTTTCCCGCTTTTTTTAGGTTGGCGGCATAGCCAAGTGGAAAGGCAACGGTCTGCAAAACCGTTATCCCCCGGTTCGAATCCGGGTGCCGCCTTAGAATTTAAAACTTATTGGAGGTTTAGTGCCGAATATAAAATCAGCAAAGAAAAGGGTTAGAATAGCAGAAGAAAATAGACAAAAAAATAAAGGCATCAGGACAAGGATTAAAAACGTCACAAAGAAATTAAAAGAGGAAAAAGACTCTAAAAAAGCAGAAGAACTTCTTAAAGTAGCTTATTCAGTTGTGGATAAAGCAGTTAAGCAGGGAGTTCTTCATGCAAATACAGCAGCAAGAAAAAAAGCTCAGTTTACACGTTTGGTTAAGGAGAAATAGCCAGGACAAGTCCTATAACTTTTTTGAAGCCTGCTTCTTTTAGTCTTTTGGCGCATTCGTTTAGAGTACTTCCTGTTGTTAGGACATCGTCGATAAGTATAATACCTTTATCAGGGTCTCCTTTAAACTTTTTTAAAGTATTTTCTCTTATTCCGTAAGCGCCTTTTACGTTACCCCGTCTTTTTTCATAAGGCAAGGTTGTTTGAGAAGGGATGTTTACTGCTTTAAATAAGAGATCAATGCTTTTTAGTGAAGAAATTTTAGAAAATTCGAAAGCGAGAAGTTGGCTTTGATTGTATCCCCTTTCTCGTTTCTCAGCTCTCCTCATTGGAATCCAGGTCAGGTAATCTATATTTCTTATGTCGGCACGGGAGCTGTAATGCGAATAAAGTTTCCTTGCGAGCCTGATGGAAAGCGAAGGTCTATCCCTGTATTTGTAAATTTTTATTATATCCGATAGCGGAGGAACATAACTGCCGCAGCTAATTACGGAATCAAAAGCAGGTGTTTCTTCTCTACATTTTTTGCATATACTGCCAGACTTTAATGGTTTGTTGCAAAATTTACATTTTTTCCGGGAAACAAAATAAATTTTATCAAAGCATCTATGGCAGATAATCTTTGCTTCTTTTAGTTCGTTCTCGCAAATCGAGCAAAAGGGAGGAAAGACAAATTCTTCTAAATCAATTAAAAACCTAAACAATGGAATCATTCTTAACCGAAATTAAGATGGCCACCGAAATTGTCGAAATTAAAAGTGAAGTACCTCCGTAACTTATAAAAGGAAGAGGCAATCCCACGACGGGCAGGAGCCCAACAGTCATAGCGATATTAACCGTTATTTGAGATAGGAAGTAAAAGAATATACCGTATGCAAGGAACTTTCCGAAAGATCTCTGGGCGTGTTGTGCAATGTGAAGAACCCTTAAAAGAAATAGAGTGAATAATATAAGAATAAATAGCGTGCCCAGAAATCCAAATTCTTCCCCCAAAACAGCAAAAATGAAATCGGTTCTGGTCTGGGGTAAAAAACCCAGATTTTTGATTACCCCATTAAGATATCCTTTCCCTACTATACCTCCTGACCCTATAGATATTTTAGACTGAAGTAATTGCCACCCTGCTCCTGTTGGGTCCAAAGAGGGATTCAGGAAATTCAAAAGCCTATCTTTTTGATATGGTTCTAATGAACTGTCAATAATAGGTGTGGATGCGCCTATCGCTAAATTCAAAAGAAAGATGCCAATGGAAGACCGCAGATCCAGATCTGAGATTATTATTGTCGCGACAAGCAGTATCATAAATAGAATCCAGGAAATAAGATTGAATCCACATAAAAACGAGATTAAAGGTGATGCAAAAAGGATATACCGGGGAACACTTATATTAAGAGTGCCAATCATACCTAAGCAAACAAAAACAAAAATTGCGGATGTTCCGATATCAGGCTCTATAAAAACGAGAAGTACCGGGATAGCGGCAATTAGGATTGGGAATCTCAGGTCCGTCATATATATTTTTTTGTTTTCAATCTTTGAGAGGATTTTTGCCATAAATATTATAAAGAATAGTTTTACCACTTCAGAGGGTTGGAATTGGAAAAACCCTATTTTAATCCATCGCCCATCGCTTTTAGGTAAGAAAGGGACAACGATAAGAAAAATTATTCCTATTATGTATAGAATTAAAGCGATATCTTTTAATCCGTTAAGGGGATAAAAAAGAATTAGAAAACCGAAAAGAAGAGATATTCCTATCCATATTAAATGATTTCTAAAAAACGTCTGGTCTCCCGGATAGTTGGCTGTATACTGGAGAAAAGCGCCTGCTACTAATAGCAAGGCAAGAAGAATAAGAAGATTTTTGTCAAATTTTATTCTTTTGTCCATTCCCATCTCTTTAATATCATTTTTTCGCCTTTGATTTCTAAATAAGCATTAACCTTTTTGGATGGTGGGGGCATTTCTCTCACTTCGTCAAGCTGCAATTTTGATTTTCCATTAGAAAGGAAGTACTTCTTACCTTTTTTCTCGTAATTCAGGTTATCAATCAAAAAAACTGGTGGAGGATTGCCGTTACCAAAGGGTTCTATTTGTTTTATCAAGTTTTTCAAATCTTGCGTTATTTCACTCAGTTTTAATTTTGCATCGAATGGTTTCTTTGCTTTGTATTTTCGGAAGAGTATTTCCGTTCTTTTTTTAAATTCCTCTAATTTGTCTTTTTTAAGTATGAAGCCGCATGCGCATTTGTGTCCGCCATAATCTATCAATAAATCTTTTACCTTATCAAGTGCCAAAAGGAGATCGAAACCCTCCGGGCCTCTGCCATCTCCGCGTATTTTAGACTCTAGTGAATAAGTGATAAAAACCGGAAACCCGGTGTAATCTTTCGCTCTGCTTGCCACACTGCTTGCAACTTTATAATCAAGGTTACTTTTAAATATTACTAGACTTCCTTTGTTTAACTCACTTTTTATAGTAGAAAATTGTCCTCGTGCATTCCTATTCCAATCCCGATGTTTAGCCTTTAACATACCATAAATCCTCGTAGCTTCATCTGTAGTCTTGGCAGAGAAAAACTCCCATGTCAGATGATCTTTTCCGGAAGCAAGAGGTGTTAGAGCTTTCAAGATATCTTTTTTCTTGCAGAGGAAAGAAAAGGGGGCTTTCGTAGATTCTTTTAAGAACTTTAGACCTTCGCAATATATTATTCTATTTTCATCGAGAAGTGGGACCTTATCGAGAATTGTTCCTATAAATGTATATATTGGTATTTCGGGCAAAGTTTTCGTCCATTCCTCAGAAGCTTTACCAAGATAGTAAGAGAACATACAATCTGCAAACTTAAAAGCAACACCTGCTCCACAGAGATATTTATAGCCGAAAGAGTGTAGCTTTGGATTTAGTATTGGTGCCTCAGGCAATTTGTCTTTTAATTCGTGGTGATCTGTTATAATTACATCCATACCTTTTTTCTTTAAATATTCTACTTCATCGTAACTGCTTGTTCCCGAATCCACAGTTATGATTAAATCGATACCCTTTTTATATGCTTTGTCAATTCCCTCTCGGGAAAGACCGTATCCTTCTTTTCGCCTGTTAGGGATGTAGTGTTGGACTTTTACTCCAAATACTTCTTTAAACAATGATTTTATTATCAAAGTAGAAGTTATACCGTCTACGTCTTCGTCTCCCCAGATGAGAATTTTTTTACCTTTTTTCATAAAATTCCGGATTTTTTCGACTCCTTCTTTAAGGGTATCATCCACCGGGTGTAGATTTTTATAGGTAGGGTCAAGGAATCTTTCAAGTGTTTTCTCACTTGTTACTCCTCTTTTTTTTAGAAAATTCTTTGTGCCTTTTGATAAAGTTTTATATTTAATATTCACTTTTTTTCTACGAATATCTCATCGAAAGGTTTTTCCTGGAAAACCTTTGCCTTACCTCTTCTCACTATCTCAAGAAGAGCAAAGAAAAGCCCGATTTTTTCCTTGCTTTCGGCGCCGGCAACAATCTTGGAAAAAACAAACTTTCCGAGTTTTTTAAGGTTTTTCATTAGGTTGTCGATGAGATGATCTATATGAAATAAAATTGTTGTAGGGGGATTAAAAGGGTCCTTCTTTTTTATTTCCTCAAGTAGAAATTTCAGTCCATTAATTGAAATATGGATTTCTTTTTCAATATCTCTGTCGGGTCGTTGGAACATTCTGTTTGTGAGATATAATTTTTTCCCCAGATAGATACCCATGCCTTTGTATTTTTTGTATTTGGTCAGCATCTCAATAAGTGATTCTTTTGTTTCAAAGTCTTCTACGCCTTCCTCTAACCCTTCCTCTTGAGATATGTCTTTTGCCTTTATAGCGAGAAGAGTGGCAGCATACCTTATGAATTCTCCTGCTCCGTCGAAGTCAATTTCTTCGAGATCCTTTACAAATAACAAGTACTCTCTTGTAATTCGAGAAAGAGAAATATCTCGCACGGCTACTTCCTGTTTCCTGACTAAATACAATAAAAGATCAAGAGGTCCTTCAAATTCTTCGCAAGATACAAGATGACTTTCCAAAATCATAATTCCCCTATTATGGCTTTTGCAATATTATATGCGTGAAAATTTATCCTGTCAAAATCATTCAAGAGATCAAGATGTATTGCGCTTGTGTCGATACTTTCGCGTTTACCTTCTTTTAAACGATTAATGTGGTTTTCTCTGAAATTCTTTAATTTCTTCTCCGTTTTCTCCGGACTTCTAAGCAGATCACCTGCAATATCCTTGTCCATTGTGCAGAGAGCAGCTTCTACTTCTTTGATATTTAAAAAAACGGTTTCATGATATTTTTTTATTTCATCAAATCCTTCTTTAGAGAAAAAATAGGATTGTTTTATTTTCTTTTCCGCGTAATTCATGACACTTTTACTTATCAAGTCCCCTATATGTTCTATTTCATTTGCAATTTTTAGTATTGTAACACATTTATTACTTTCCCGGTCCGATAATTCCTTGCCAAGGAGTTTAGATGTATATGCAATCAATTCTTCCTGATTTTTATCTACAATATTATCTTTTGAAATTATAAGTTTTCTTAGAGCATCATTATTATGTTTGAATACTTCCAGAGTATCCTTGAGCATAATTCTTACGACTTCCATAGATTCGCGGATCACATCGTAAGCTTTCGATATGGCAACAGTGGAAGAGGACAGGAAGAGGGGATCAAGTTTTAGTTTGGATTTTTTTTCTCCGTATATTTTCCTTAAAAAATTTGCAAGGGGGAAACAAAAAGGAATCAAGATGAATCCCCAGCTATTTACAAGAGTATGAAGGTTGGCAATTTCTCTTGGACCGGGGACTGAACTTCCGGGTAAGAAAAACAGATACAAAGATAATATTACAAAAAGTGTTTTTAGTATCACATATCCAACTCCCATTGCTTTACCTGAAGATGAAGAAAAACGTGTGGAACCAAGTAATATTGTGAATGATGTCCCTATGTTTACTCCAAGTACAATAGGTATAATCGACGAAAAATTCAGGGTACCGGCAAAAGCTATCATTAATCCAAGAGTGGCGGCACTGGAATGAAAAAGGAAAGTTAAAATTATCGATGAGAAAAATAGCAGTATAGGATTAATATCAAGAGCAAATATGTCTTTTAGCGGTTTAATATTATCTCTTATTAACCAGATGGAGAAAAATATCAATCCGAATCCCAGTATAATTCTTCCGATATAACTCAATCTTGATTTTGATTGCCAGAGAACAAACCCAATTAGAACAATAATTGGACTGAACTGGATAATATCGGTAGCTATTATCTGTACGGTAAAAGTGGAGCCAAGAGCTGCTCCCGAAAGTATGATAAGTGAAGTAGAAAGTTTAATGAGAGAAGATTCGAGAAGGCCAAGTAACATTAATCCGGTTAAGGTACTCGATTCAAGAAGTATAGCAACAAGTATTCCTGAAAGATAAGCAAGGATCGGATGTTTTGTCATTCTCCAGAGCATTTGTCTTATTTTCTCCCCGCTCAATCGAGAGAAACCTTTATTCAGGTGATCAAGTCCCATCAGGATAAGAATTATCCCAATTATTACTGAGAGTATAAATTGAATGAGACTTTGTTTTGGAAAAACCGAAGGATAAATTTCTATAGTTTGGTCTTCTGCTTTCGCTTCTATCCAACCACCCGTGTTAGGTATAAACTCAAGGCTGGCGAATCCGGCATTGTCGGTTCTTACAGAATCGCAGGAAACTTTTCCGTTATGCGGGATGAATTTAATCCATTTATCAGCTACGGGTTTGCCTTCCTCTGTAGCCTGAACCGCAATATGTATAGATTTACCTGATAAAGTGCACTGGTTTTGCCCTGAAATATTTTTACCAAATGGGTCGATAGCTTGCTGCAGTGAAAGAGATATAAGTAGAAAAATCATCTTACTTCAAAATATATTGTTACAATACCACTTTGAATTGTTTGTTTAACGTTGGGCGCCAAAGGCTGGAATCTCCACTCTCTTACGGCTTCGGTAGCGTTCCTATCGAAAGAGAGCCCTCCTGTTTTTACGATAGTAACGGATTTTATCGTTCCGTCCGGATTGGCTTCGATTTCCAGTTGCACCTGGGTGTTTTCGCTTTCATTTTCGGGATATTCCGGTTTTTTAAAATGTATTATTTTTCTTTTTGATAGTTCTCCGGCTAATCTATAGCCTTTTCTTTCGCCATTTTCTATTTCTCCTCCTTCATAAGGCGGTTTAGGAAGAGGACTTAAACTTCTTTTGATTTTTCCTGTATGGAGGGGGATGTCGCCTGAGTGCGAAAAAATATCTTTAGTCCCTCCAATTTTCCCAAGCGCTCCCATCTCTTCTATATCTTCTATTATCTCAAAACCAAGGGTTAAAAATTCTTCTTCAGTATTTTTTAAGTTAATAGAAACAATAGAGAAGAATAGAATCAGAAAAAAGTATATAATTACTGTTGATATAAGAGATATTGTTTTTGTATTCACTCTATTCCTGGTGTAGTAGCTATTACGAATTTACCTGCACCACTTTTTCTAAGTGTTTCCATCACTCTTACTGTCATATCTATTGTAACATCTCTATCTGCTTTTATTAATATAACTTTCTCGGCAGCGTCCTTAAGAAGATAAGGAAAATTTGCGATTTGAACGGGCTTGTCTTCAAGGTAAACAGCTCCGCTTTTTGTTATTGTTATAGTTATTTTTTCCTGTGTTACGGCTTCCTTTGTAGCTGTTCTTGGCAGATGGACCTTTATTCCCGGCTGAATAAGATATGTCGAGGTAAGCAGAAAAAAAATCAAAAGAAGCAAAACAATGTCTGCCATAGAAATTACCGGAAAGGTGCTTTTACGTTTAAATCTCGATTCCAGCTCCATCTTAATTACTCCATAAATGAAGATATTTCGGAATTTACCCTGTTAATATCCCTGAGGATTCCGCTCATTCTATCGGAAAGAGCGTTATATATCAGAAGAAAAAGAATACCGACTGCCAGACCTGCAGCGGTAGTTACAAGCGCTTCCCATATTCCGCCTGCGAGACGGGAAGGGTTAACTCCCCCGCCGAGTACTTCTATCTGCATGAAAGCTTTTATCATACCAAGAACGGTACCGAAAAAGCCAAGCATTGGTGCGATAGAGCCCATAGAGGCTACAATCCCTAGACCGTTTTCCAGGTTTTTTAATTCGGCAGCAGCGCTTGCATTCATGGCTTCTTTTTTCCCGGAGATGATCCCCTTAGCCATTACTCTTGTGACAGGGGTGTCGTGACCGTGTATTTCTCTAAGCGCTTCTTCAGGACTTCTTTCTTTTAACCAGGCGGAAACTCTTTTCAATAAATCATCTGTGGGAGTCTGACTTCTCCGGTAATATATAAAACGATCTATAGCAAAGTAAAGACCTACAAATAAAGCAATACCCACAAAAATCATCGTCCACCCACCTTTAGCAAGAATCGACATTAAACTCATTGGACCTCCTTTCAGTCTTTTCTATTTTATGTAATACCACTTGCAAAGTCAAGGATAAAAACCGCGCCCGGCTTACCGCCTACGGCTAACCGCTTTGAACCCTGCACCCCTCTTTTTTTAAAAAAAATTTTTAGCGGAAAGCGGATGGCGGTTAGCGTATAGCCTAATATCTTTGTGTTCTTTATGGTTCAATTAGTATTCAGGGGAGGTTGGGTTTTTCGATTTTTGAACTTTGATTTGTATTTTTACATTTTGATATTTAATTTTCACAGTAATTTTACTTGACACCTTGAATTTTTTTTATATAGTAGTATAATGTTTTATGGGATTTGTAGTCGCAATCGATGGAACTTCAGGTTCGGGCAAGACAACGACAGCGAGAAGAGTTTCAGAGCTACTGGGTTGGTTATACCTTGATACTGGAGCAACTTATAGAGCGGTAGCTTATTTCGTTTTAGGACGAGGTATAGATCCCAATGATAAAGGTAAGGTTACCCAGATTTTGGATGAATTGAATATAGAAATTAAAAAGATAGACGGTGAGCAGAGAACGATTGTTAATGGTGAAGATGCAAGTGATAAATTACGTACTGATGAAGTCAATAAAGCTGTTACTCCTGTTTCCAAGACAAAAGAAGTGCGAAGATACTTGGTAAGTATTCAAAGAAAGATAGTTGATGACAATAATGCGATAGTTGAAGGCAGAGATATTGGGACTGTTGTTTTCCCGGATGCGGATCTAAAGTTTTACATGGACGCGGACATAAGTATTAGAGCAACAAGAAGAAATCAACAGGACAGCAAGGGTGATCTGGAAGAAGTGAAAAAAGAGCTAAAAAGAAGAGACTATCATGATTCGACAAGGAAGGAAAGCCCACTTAAAAAATCTGCTGACGCGTATTTACTTGATACAAGTTCGCTGAGTATTGATGAGCAGGTGGATATTGTGATCTCCGAAATAAAAAAGCTTAATGAAGGCGTCGATTCCTTATAAAATAGGTCATTTTTTCTTTTCTAGGTTTTACAGAATCTTTGGCCTTAAAATAGAGGGAGTTAATAATGTCCCAGCTAATGGAGGAGTTATTATTGCTTCGAATCATCGTTCCAATTATGACCCTCCTCTTGTAGGATCTTGTATTGGTTTCCGGTTTATTACTTTTCTGGCTAAGAAAGAGCTTTTTCTTAATAAAGCTGTTTCCTGGGTTTTAAGGAGTGTATGTGCTATACCGGTTAATACGGAAAATCCGGGGATTAAATCTATGAGAACTTTTGTTAATCTCTTGAAGGAAGATAAAGCTATAATAATGTTCCCTGAGGGAAGCAGATCAAAAACGAATGAATTTCTTCCCGGCCAGCCGGGAGTCGGATATCTTTCTATTAAGGCAAAAGCACCGGTTATTCCGGTTTTAATTACGGGAACTCACGAATCAATGCTAAAACATTTCTTGCGTCAGACTCCGCTTTCTGTAAAATTTGGTAGTCCTATTTACCCTGAGTATGAACGACCCACAGTGGAGAATGCTATAAAATTGACAGAAAAAATTATGGAAGAAATAAAAGGTTTATCTTGATGGAAATCAAACTTGCGAGAAATATGGGTTTTTGCTTTGGTGTGAAAAGAGCGATAAGAATTGCGCACCAAGTTAGACGAGAGACAGAAGAAAAAGTCTGGACTCTTGGTCATATAATTCATAATCCTCAGGTGGTGGAAAAATTGGAGAAAGAAGGTATTGTTGCTGCTGAGGATCTTTCCGAGGTTGATTCCGGATATGTTATTATTCGATCACATGGTGTTCACCCGAAGATTTTAAAGAAGATAAGGGAGAAGAAGCTTAAAGAAGTAGATGCAACTTGTCCACTTGTAAAGAAAGCACAGGAAAGAGCCAAACAGCTTGTTTTAGAAGGGTACGAAACTTATGTTATAGGCGAAAAGGAACACCCTGAAGTGGTTAGTATTGTTGGGGGAACTGGAGGGAAAGTTCGCGTAATCGATTGTGTTGAAGGTTTAAAAATAACAGACAGTAAAGTTGGATTGGTAGTGCAAACAACTCAATCGCAGGATACTCTCCGGAAAGTTGTCGATTATCTTTTGCCTAAGGTTCTGGAAATTAAGGTTTTTAATACAATTTGTGATGTTACAAGCAAAAGGCAAAAGGAAGTTAAGAAACTTGCTGAAAAGTCTGATATTATGATAATAGTCGGAGGAAAAAAGAGTGCGAATACTTCAAGGCTTGCCGGGATTTCAAGAGAAGAAGGTTGTCTTACATATCATATAGAAGAAGCAAAAGAGATAAAAAATAAATGGTTTACCGATGTTGACAGGGTAAGTGTAGCATCAGGAGCTTCAACCCCTGATTGGATTATTAAAGAAGTAATAAACAAACTTAAAAAAATTAATGCAAATTATGTAGATATCGATATAGATAAGGAGGAAATACTACATGAACGAAGAGTTAAATTCAATAATTGAACCTATAAGTGAGGATGAAGCGAGCAATCTGCTTGATCAATATCTTGAGAATGAATTTCCGGGAATCGGATTGGTTGAGGGAAGAATAGTTAAGATTACCGACAATGAAGTTTTAGTTAATGTTGGGTTAAAGTCCGAAGGTGTTATCCCTATCGAGGGTTTTGATTCGGTTTCTAATTTTTCTGTCGGAGACATTGTTGATGTGTATCTTGATGATATAGGCGGCAGCCAGGGCCTTGCCACTATTTCAAAGAAGAAGGCGGATTTTATCAAAGTTTGGGATCAAGTGAAGGAAGCACACAAGGAAGATACTCCTGTGGAATGTGAGGTTATGCGAAGAGTTAAGGGTGGACTTATGGTAAAGGTTTTTGGAACAGAAGCCTTTCTTCCCGGATCTCAAATCGATTTAAAGCCTGCGAAGGAGTTAGATGTCGATGTCGGTGATAAATTCGATGTCAGGATAATAAAAGTAAACTTTAAACGAAGGAATATAGTGGTATCCAGAAGAGTTCTTCTGAGTGAGAAACAGGAAGCCAGAGTTAAAGAGTTCTTAGAAGAAATAGAAGAAGGACAGATAGTAGAAGGAACCGTTAAGAATATCACCGAGTTTGGGGCTTTTATAGAATTGGATGGTATAGATGGTCTTCTACATATAACGGATATGTCCTGGAGGAGGATAAATCATCCTTCCGAAATGCTTTCCATAGGTGATACTATTAAAGTTATAGTGAAAGATGTGGATGAAAATTCTAAGAGAGTGTCTTTAGGATTGAAACAGCTAAAACCGGATCCATGGAAGAATGTAATGGACCGTTATCAGATTGGTAATCAGGTTACAGGGAAAGTCGTTTCTCTTACTGATTATGGTGCTTTTGTTGAGCTTGAATCGGGAATTGAGGGACTTATACATATTTCCGAAATGTCATGGACTAAGCATATAAAACACCCGTCTGAAGTTATGAAAGTTGGTCAAGAAGTGGAAGCTATAGTTTTGGAAGCGGATGAAAAAGCCCGTAAAATTTCATTAGGATTGCGCCAGGCAGTTCCCGATCCATGGGAAGATGTAGCGACAAAGTATCCTGAAGGTTCTGTAGTTAAAGGTAAAGTCGTTAATCTCACTTCTTTTGGGGCTTTCATTCAGTTAGAGGAAGGGGTTGAAGGACTACTTCATATATCTGATATATCCTGGACTCAGCGGATTAACCATCCACGCGATGTACTTGATAAAGGCAAGACCATCAAATGCGAAGTGTTATCAGTTGATGTGGGAGATAGACGTATTTCTCTTGGCTTAAAACAGCTTAAAGATGATCCTTTGAGGATTTTTGCCAAAAAGTATCCTGTAGACAGTAATATTATTGGTACTATCTTCGAAATGCTTCCCAGAGGGGTAATTGTTTCTCTTGGTAAAGGACTGAAGGGCTTTGTTCCATTTTCTCATCTTACTAAGAAAAATATCAAAAAGCCGGAAGAAGGTTATTCGTTGGGAGATAAATTGAAGTTAAAGGTTATTGAGATTGATGTAGATAGAAGAAATGTGGTACTTTCGGAACGCGAATATCAAAAGGAACAGGAGGTAAAATTCGAAGAATCAAAAAAGGGGAAAGAAGAGCGCGGAGAGGTTGAGGAAATGATAATAGCGGAAGAAATCATTCCGGAAGAAATCGCAGATGAAATGGGAGAGGATCTCGAGATTGAAGAAGAAATTGATATAGAAGAAGAATCAGTATCCGAAGAGGAAATATCCGATGTTGAAGAAGAACTCGAAGCCGAAGAAGAAGTGGAGCCTGAGGTAGAAGAGGAAGAGGTTAAACCCGAAGAGGAAATATCCGATGTTGAAGAAGAACTCGAAGCCGGAGAAGAAGTGGAGCCTGAGGTAGAAGAGGAAGAGGTTAAACCCGAAGAGGAAAAAGTAGAAGTCGAAGAAGAAGAGGAAGTTGAAGACGAAAAGATCGAGGAAGAAGTCGAAGAAGAAATAGAGCCTGAGGTAGAAGAGGAAGAGGAATCAAAGGTTGAAGAAGAGAAGGAAGAAGAGTAACTGTTTTATGTATAAGAGAAACTCTTAAAATGGCTTCCAAATATATAATAGTTGTAGGTGGAGTATTAAGCGGTATTGGTAAAGGCATTGCTACGTCTTCCATAGGTAAAATAATGGAGAATTATGGATATTCAACTACTGCTATTAAGATTGATCCATATATAAACTACGATGCCGGAACTTTAAGGCCAACTGAGCACGGTGAGGTATGGGTGACCGATGATGGTGGTGAAATAGATCAGGATCTCGGCAATTATGAGAGATTCCTTTCCAAGGATATTCCAAAGGAAAACAATATTACTACAGGTCAAGTTTATAAGAGTGTAATAGACAGGGAGCGAGCCGGCAAATATTTAGGGAGGACAGTTCAGTTTATTCCGCATATTCCTGAGGAAATAATAAGAAGGATAAAGAAAACTTCAGAGGGTTCTGATGTGGCTGTTGTCGAAATTGGAGGGACAATAGGAGACTATGAGAACATGCCTTACCTTTTCGCGGTAAGGAGTCTTATGAGAATGGAGGGAAAGGAAAATGTGGCTATTGTTATGCTTTCTTATCTTCCAATTCCCTCCCATATTGATGAGATGAAGACGAAACCAACTCAGCAGGCAATAAGACAGCTTTCGGAACATGGAATATTTCCCGATATTATACTTTGCCGTGCCAAGACTTCTCTCGATCCTGTGAGGAAAGGCAAGATTGAAACATATGCCAATATTGAGGCTGATTACGTGATTTCTGCCCCTGACACTGATTGTATATATGAGGTTCCAGTAAATTTCGAAAAGGAGAACCTGGGAAGAAAATTGCTTGATAAGCTGAAACTTTCTGTCAAGAGAAAACCCGATTGGAGCAGATGGATTGAGTTGTTGGATGGAATAATGAATCCTAAAGCAAGCATAAATGTGGCAATGGTTTGCAAATATCTCGATATAGGTAAGTTCTCCTTGAAAGATGCTTATATTTCTGTATCCAGAGCATTAATAGATGCTGGAGCAGGAGATAAAGTAGGAGTAAATATCAAGTGGATTGATTCCAAAGATATTGAAAGAGAAGGAACCGGATGCCTTGCCGGCGTTGACGGGATAATCGTTCCCGGTGGTTTTGGCGAAGAAGGCTTTGAAGGTAAAATTGAGAGTATCCGTTATGCAAGAGAAAATAAAATTCCTTTTCTTGGTTTGTGTCTTGGTATGCAGCTTGCTCTTGTTGAGTATGCAAGAAATGTTATGAATCTTGCAGCTGCCAATACTGTAGAGGCAGATCCCAATACTCCGTATAAAGTGATAAATTTTTACGGTAAACAGGAAGAACTTCTTGAGGAGAAAAAAATCGGTGGGACCATGAGGTTAGGAGCTTATGCCGCGCAGTTAAAAAGGAAAACAAAAGTCTTCGAATGGTATGAAAAGACGGGAAGATTGAAAACTGATGAGAAAAGATTAAAAGAAATAAAGGAAGATTTTAGATTGGGCGTTTTGGATAAAGGAGAACCTGTCGTCCTTGAACGTCACCGGCACAGATATGAGGTTAATCCTGAATATATAAAAGATTTCGAAAAGGCAGGAGTTGTCTTTAGTGGTTTTCATAAGCCTCCCGAGGGCGAACCGCTTATGGAGTTTATGGAATTACCCGATCATCCGTTTTTTGTCGCTACACAGGCTCATCCGGAGTTTAAAGCTCGTCTTGAAAATCCTGCTCCGCTTTTTTTAGGTTTAATAAAGAGTATACTTTATAATAAGTGAATCTTGCTTTTTATCCCAGAGACTCTTTAATTCATTCTCTTGATCCAAGAACGAAGTTATTGTTTGTTTTTACGTGTTTTATATCAGTTTTATTTATCAAAAGTTCTGCTGCGTATGCTTTACTCTCTTTAGTGGTTATATTACCTTTTTTATTCTCTAAACTGCCGTCCGGGAAAATATTTAGGGGTTTCACTCCATTTTTGATATTGTTTTTATTGACTTTTCTTTTGCATTTCTTTCTGACTCCCGGAGAAATATTATTCCAATTGGGAGGATTAAATGGGACTTTAGAAGGTTTTCACAAAGGATTTTTCTATTCTATGCGGATTTTTTTGCTTGTTTTGAGTGCTATGCTTTTTGGTTTTACGACTTCCCCTATTGATCTTGCTGATAGTTTATCTGGGGTTTTTTTTCGTTTTAAGTCTGAAACTTTAAGAGAAATTCCTATGATTATGATTTTTGTTTTTCGTTTTATTCCTTTTATGTTCAAAGAAGGGAAAAGGGCTATAATGGCTTATAAGGCGAGGTGCGGCTATATTAGAATGGGCAGGGATCTCTTTTCTTTAGTTTTTCCTGTTGTACATTCTTCTATCAGAAGAGCTGAGCAATTAGCGGTGGGTCTACACGCTAAAGCGTATCAAGTAGGAGAAAAAAGAACAACCATCAATGAATTTCGTTTGTCTTCGAAGGATTACTACTTTATGGGTTATTCGCTTATTCTATTGTTTATAGTAATTTTTGTGAGATAATTGCTTAATTGAATTGTGAAGTACTATAGTTGCATTTTCATGGGAAATTAAATATTGAAAATTAGAAAACAAAATAATATTTTTATTGGCCACAGATTTGCACAGATACACACGGATTTCTCAACCCCACCCCATATTATAGTTATATTTTTTTTAAACTACAAAAATTTTTTTATCTGTGTTCATCCGTGTTAATCCGTGGCTTCTTGAAGTTTCGAGTTTGAGTTTAAAGTTTCGTGTAAAAAAACAATAAACAAAGAATCTTGTGATAATCTGTGTAATCTTGTGGTTGCAAAACATCATAACACTTGACTTTTTCTCGTAAATTGTTTATTTTAATAAATAAAGAATTTCTATAGAAAACTGGAGGTTTTTTTTGAGAGAAGAAAACGTTAACGTGATAGTTAAGGCAGTAAAGAGTTATAAGGAAAACAAGAATTTAGAAGAACTTCTTAAAATTATAGTTGGATATTCAGGTTTAGGGTTTCAGAGAGAGGTAAAAAAGCATATAGAAGAGTTTCTTGAAAAAGGAGGAAGTAAAGGGGATCTTATAGCTATTTCAAAAGAACTTCCTGAAGAAATAAGAAATATAGTTTATCCTGGAGAACTTGAAATAGATGGTGAGTTCGATGCGGACTCTTTCCTCGAGATGGGAGAGTTGCTCTGGGAGATAGGTTCTCCTGAAGAGGCAAAAGATAATTATATAAAGGCTTTTGAGTATTATTCCCTTCTTGGGAACAAAGAGACTGCACAGCGAGTTTTAAAAACCCTGAAGGAAAATTATCCGACAGATGCCAATGTAAATACTCTCGTACTTGAAGATACGAAAGATGAAATCCTTCCAAAGTTAAAAGCTTTTGTCACGAAATCTCCTGAGTATGAAGTAGATTTGCGATATGCCCTTGGTAAGGGATTTCATGGAGAGAATTTGTTTTCCGAAGCAGAAGTTAACTATAGAAGGATTTTAGAGCTGGATGGTTCTCATAATTCCAAGAGATTGCTGGTTGCGTTGCTAAGAGAGAAAGGTTCTTTTGGAGAATCTCTCGAACTTGCGAGAGAATTAGGAGAAGAAGAGAAGTTAGAAGAATTATACTCTATATTCGAATCTTTAAGAGATTCGGGAAAGTCGAAAATAGGAGAAAATGTTCTGAAAGAAATATACGCGATTAATCCGGATTTTAAAGATATTAAACAGCTTCTTGGAATGGTGCCGGTAGAAGAAAAAGTAGAGAAAGTTTCTGTAGAGATTTCTCCGGAAGAAGCGAAGAGAGTGAAGGCAGGGGATGAGGGCCGAAAAGATGAAGGTTTTGAGAAGAAAAAAATTGTTTTTCTGTAGGAGGATATAGATGAACTATGAAGCTTTTTACGGATTGGATAAAGAACCTTTCCGTGATATCCCCGATCCCGATTTCTTTTATAGTGGCCCTGAACACACCCGGGCTCTTGTCAAATTATTACATGTTGTAAAAAAAAGTAGAGCACTGGGATTGTTAACCGGAAACATTGGATGCGGTAAGACAACTATTATTAGAAAGATTTTTGCGGATCTTGATGAAGAGGAGGAATATTCCGGTAGTCTTATGACACTTACTCAGCCGGATTTCTCCGCTATCTGGTTTAATAAAAAGTTAGGAGAATTGCTTGGACTGAAACTTGACTCTAAAGGACGAACAGAGATGAAATTGGAGCTCATAAGTGAGCTCGAACGTAGACATAAAACTAATAAGAAGACAGTAATTCTTATTGATGAAGCCAACAATATTACAAATCCGGAAGTAATTGAAGAAATAAGAGGGTTTTTAAATTTAGAGCTTGAAGGGTACCGTTTGGTAACAATTATTCTGAGCGGGATGGGAGACATGTATGAAAGGATAAAAGATAATGTTTCTTTCAGACAGAGGGTCTCGACCATTGTTAGTCTTCCGCCTCTTACGCTTAGTTCGACCGGAGAATACATAAATTATAGATTGGAACAAGCGGGTGCTACCGGGAGAACATTTAGCGACGAAGCGCATAAACTAATATATGATTTTACTTCAGGAATTCCGCGATTAATTAATGTTGTTTGCGATAATGCTCTTTTAGAAGGAGCCCTGCTAAAAAAGAAGATTATAGAAGAGTCAATAATCAAGAGAGTAGGGGAAGAACTTATGCTTAATAAGTATAAGTAAAAAGGGAAATGTTAAAGGATAATAAAGTAGCCGCTTTAAAGAATGAAGCGAATAAAGCAAAAATCCAGGGAGATATCAGAAAAGCAATTGAGTGTTTTGAAAGGGTTTACGATTTAGATCCGGATGATCCAAATAATGCGAAGGAACTAGGCAGTCTTTATAGTAAGTCAGGTAATAAGAAAAAAGCAGTAGAATTCTACTGGAAATCTCTGGAGAAGTATAGAGAGGCGGAGTATTATCAGAATGCTACGGCTATAGCTCAGATGTTACTTAGATTTGGAGAAGATGAGTTACTTGTTAAGCATGAACTTGCTTTTTTATACGAAAAGCAGGGCTTGGTAGGAGACGCCGTATCATCGTACGAAGAGTTGGCTGAATTATACAAGAGAGAGGGTGATATTGAGGGTGTCCTTGAAAACCTTAAAAAAATTGTTAATATCACGCCTAAAAAATTAGGGATTCGTCTCAAATTAGCAGAAATTTACGAAAATCAGAGTAAGCATGATGCGGCACTTTCCGAGTTAGAAGAAATAAAAGGTATATTTAAAGAACAAGGAAGGGTTGAGGAGGTTGAAGAGATAGAATCCCGGATCAAAACTTTAGCTTCCAAGGTGGGTGGTATGCCTAAGAAGACGCAAGAGAAAGCAGAAAAAATCCCCCAAGTAGAGAAAGTTAAGGAAGAGAAAGTTCCGAAGGAGATGATTATAGAATTCGAACAGGAAGGGATTGGTCTGGTTGAAGCGGTTGAGGAAGCAATTGAGCAAGCCGAGGTAGAAGAGGCGCCCACAGGGGAATCTCTTTTCGAAAGCACTGAAGAATTATTCGATATGGAAGAAGAGAAAGAAGAGACGGAACTGCAGGAGACGGATATTGTTGAAAGAATAGAGGATACAAAAAAAGAAGATATAGAATTAGCTGTTTCGGGTTGGGAAGATTGGATTAATCTTGCAGAGCTTTATGACTCTGTAGGTTCGACCGATGAATCATTGGAATATTATAATAAGGCTGCGGAAGCTAATTTTAACAAAAAAAATTATGATGAATCTTATACGATATATCGTAAAATAACAGAGTTAGACTCTTTGAGTATAATCTCCCGTCAGAAGATGATTCAGAACGCTTTAAAATTAAATAGCAAGGAAAAAGCGGTCGAATCGTATTTTTCTCTTTATGAGTGTTTGGAGAGAAAGAAAGCGCATGCTGAGTCTAAAAAGATTCTGGACAAAATTGAAAAGATTGACCCGAATTCTGCTGTTCTTGATGAAATTCGAGGGAAGAAGAAAAAGACTGCTAAAGTAAAAGAAACTAAGGCGGCGGCTAGTCTCGATTTTGAAGAGTTGTTCGAGGCGGAAGTTAGCGAGATGGTAAGCTTAAAGGAAGAACCCACCATGAAAGCTCCGTCACTTGATACTCTGTTGGCAGAATTCAAAAAGAAAGCAAGAGAGGAATTAGAAATTACGGATTATGCTGCGCATTTTAATCTTGGAATTACGTACAGGGAAATGGACCTTATTGAAGAAGCAATAGACGAATTTAAGAAAGCAATGAAAGCGGAGTCCTGGAGGTTGAAATCGCTTGAAATGTTAGGGCTCTGTCATGAGTTGATGGATGAAAAGAAACGAGCGGAAGATATTTATAAGATGGTTATAAGCAATAAGAATTTCCGAGAGGACGAAAAAACAGCGTTTTTCTATCATCTTGGAAATTTGTATGTTCGACAGGGTACGTATCCGGATGCGCTTGAGCAATATAAAGAGATAGTTAAAATAGATCAGGATTTCGCTGATGTGAAAAAGAAAATCGAACTGCTAAGCAAAAAAATGTCCGGACAGGACGTGGAAGAAGAAATTTCATTCCATTTTGGAGAAGCACTTTCCGAAGAGGGCGCTGATCTATGGGATTCTGTGTTAACCGGAGGAGAAAAAGCAAAGGAAGAAAAAGAGGGTAAATCAACTGAGAAACGAAGAGGCAAGATTTCTTATATCTAATCCCATCACAACCCCAATTTTTAACCACAAGATTGCACAGATTTACACAAGATTTTTTATTTTGTTTTTACTGAAACCTAAAACCGAAGACTTAAAATCTAATATTACCGCAAAGGCGCAGAGTACGCAGAGAAAAAACACGAAGGTTTTATTTGTTTGTTTTCCTAAAACCTAATACTCACACAAAACCACAGAGATTTTGTATTTTTTTACTATACTCTAATTACTATACCCTTATTCTAACTGCTCTCTACTCCCTACTCATCTAATTAACTAAAAGCATTTTATCTGTGATTTCAAATTTGTTATCGTTTGTAGTTACTCTTAGCTTATAAAGATAAACGCCATTTGGTGCTTTAGCCCCATTATCCTGATTTGCGTTCCAATTAACCGAGTATGAGCCCGGGAGTTGCCTTTTATTTACAAGAGTTTTAGTTTCTTGCCCCATAATGTTGTAAACTGTTAGTTCCACATTTGACTCTTGCGGTATATTGTATCTTATAGCAGTTGAGTTGTTGAATGGGTTAGGTGAATTCTGGAGTAATGTCGGTTTTGCCAGTATGTCTATGTCTTCGGGAATTCCGCTGCCGTTACCTGTAATCGATACCAATTCGATACCGTAATCCTCACCAAGATTTCTCGAATATTGTCTGTCTGTCGAATTATTCCAGTGTTCGTGAACACCGAGGCTGGGAATAGGAGTCCCATCGCCTTCAGGATCATAGACTATATCGTCCGGCCAGTTATCCGAATCGGCAGCCTGCTCCAAATAGTCATCCGTACCCTCCATCTGAACATAAGTAAGGTTGGGGTGGTTCTCACTTGTGTATTCCGCTCGGAGGAAATCATATCCCACGGATTCTATAGCTACATTATCCTGGGAGATGAATATAGATGAACTCCAGTCGTCGTTGAATGGGGCATTTTTCCATTTGGTGGGTTGATCGATCTCATAACCCGCTGACCAAAGGGCATCCATTAAATAGATTAGGTTTTTCTCTCTGAGTAATTCCCATCCCATTAAATCTACCAGAACTCTGTACAACCCATAACCGGGTCTTTGAATTCCATTGTTAGGGTTTTCGTCCGGGTCAACAAGTCCCATGTGGAGATGCTGGGCACTGGAACGTGTGTGAGAACCAAAATGATTCTTGGCAAACATAGTCACACCGGCTCTTTTATGTCCTTTTAAAGTCGGAACATTTATAAGATATTCGCAATCTTCGAAGATTTTATAAAAGTGATCATCATAAATAGGATCTCCCGATGAAGGATCAGTCCAGATTGGTCCTTCGCGAAGAACCGCGCCACTGTCGGAATAATGAATCATAGAATCGCCCACTGTGGCTATTTCCCTTCCTCCATAATCTCTGTCATGATCAAGATAGTGAATATCGGGAAATTCTCCGTGCCAGAGGGAATAGTCATGATTGTAGATGTGTTTCATCGGATCACCTATATAGATGTCTTCTTCCGCAACGCCGACCTCATTTACGAGATGTTTTAAAAGGGATAATATTAAGTGAGGAGATGTTTCCGATATACCATAGTTATAGGGTTCAAAGTTAGCGCCAATGGACCAGGCGCTTGTTCTGTTGACTTTTATAAATATTATTTCGCCTGCCTGGTATCCGACAGTTCCTTTACCTCTGTTGAAATTGTGATATTTGAAAAGTGTATCCCAGGAGTCGGCGATATCACTTTCCCCTGTGAATGCCCTGACGGCGGTATCGAGCATCGCGTCTATTACACTCTGATCATTATTTTCATCGAGAAACCATCCATGTCCACTTAAATCGGGGTTACAATCTTCATTTGTGGCGTCCGGATCGTGCACCCACACTACCCTTCCCGGGAAAATGCCTTTTTCTTCTCCCATGGGTATATTAGCCTCGAGTTCTCTGGTTTTTAAATTGATGTTTGGTTGTGCGTATACATATTTATCTGTATGCAGTATTAAAAATGCCCCGCCTGCTATACTGATCAAAAGAAGTAATATCCCAAAGGAATATTTCGACTGAGCTAATTTTTCTTTTGCTTTGCGGAAAGAAAATAGCGAAGTGAATATCGCTATAATATAAGCGAGAAAAGTCGTGGCGGTAGGCACGGCAACTTTCATACACGGATAACTTAGTCTGCTGGGCTTTGTTCCCACTCTAATGACTACCCATAATAGGGAAAGAAGTCCTATGAAGGGAAATAATAATACCGACTTGAATCCACTGCGTTTACTTTCAATTCTCTTAAAATGATGCTTAATATGTTTTAGTAGTAGCACTAAATTTTCTTTAGTTTTTCTGAACATTTTTCTTCTCCTTTTTTATATGATTTTTATTTAAATATTTCTCTTTCTAATATTAGCTTATTTTTTTTGATTGTCAAGTAATTAAATGAGTTGCTTTTTTGTTGGTTGGTTGGTTATGACTTGCTTGATCTTTAGCCTTCAGCAATTCTTTGTATAATGCAGTACTTTGAGGCATGATTTCGGTATTGAGCTCCCTGCGTTCTTCCCTAACGGAATCCATTCCGGAATCAATAGTTATATCCATATTATTATTATATAGTAATTATTACTATTTGTCAAGGGGGTTTCTTAAAATTTTAAAGAATTTTTTAATTGCTTTTTAAAGACAGCCAATCAACTGATCAGTCAATACATAGACCCACAATTAAAAATCTCTGTGTTTCCGTATAGGCTATGATTTCGGGTTTCGAGTTAAAATTAAAAATCATTCGTGCTATTTGTGTGATTCGTTGTTCCTCTTGGTTTTAGTGGAGTGTTGGGTTTAAATAAAATAAATATTATTTGTTGTTTCTCTGTGTTCTCTGTGAGTTCTTTTCTCTGTGTACTCTGTGTTTAGATGTTTTGGAGTTGGGAGCGGTTGACATTATTATATCTTTTAATATATTTCACACATGGATGAAACACTTGACCAGGTAAAATTCAGGAAAGAACATTTAGATAAGCTAAAAGAGATGAAAATAAACCCTTATCCCTATAAATTCGAACGAACGCACATGGGCAAAGACCTGAAGGAAAACTTTAAAAGTCTTGAGAATAAAGAAGTGTCTGTTGCCGGCAGAATTATGCGCATAAGAAGCCATGGTAAGAGTACCTTCCTGGATATTCAGGATTCTTCCGATTCGATTCAGATTTATCTCAATAAGGATACGCTTTCAAGTGATTATGATGTGGTTGGATTGCTTGATATAGGGGATTTTATTGGAGTAAAAGGAAAATTAATGAAGACGAGAACAGGTGAGGTGACGATACTGGTCGAGGAGTTGACTATTCTGGCGAAATCATTGCATCCTTTACCGGAAAAGTGGCACGGACTCAGCGACAGGGAAGACCGTTACAGGAAACGCTACCTGGATCTCATCGCAAACGAGGAGAGCGCAAAGATTTTTCGAACACGGACTCTTATAATTCAGGAGATAAGAAATTTCTTAAACGAGAGAGATTTTATTGAAGTGGAAACCCCGATACTTCAGCCGCAGTACGGAGGGGGATTCGCAAAACCCTTTAAAACTTATCAGGAATCGCTTGACAAAGATTTGTTTCTTCGCATTGCCTATGAGTTATATTTGAAGAGACTCATAATAGGAGGAATGGAAAGGGTTTACGAGATAGGAAAAGATTTTAGAAACGAAAGCGTTGATAGGTCTCATAATCCCGAATTCACCATGTTGGAGCTTTATCAGGCTTACGCGGATTACTATGATATGATGAAGATCGTTGAGGAGCTTTTCGAACGTCTTCTTGATCGTTTTGTTGGTTCAAAGGAATTAGAATATCAAGGAGAAAAGGTTTCTTTTAAGGATGGTTGGCAGCGACTTTCCTATTATGGCGTACTTTTGGAGAAGACAGGAGTCGACTTTAAAGGTCTCTCATTTGATAAAATCAAAAAGAAAGCGTTGGAATTAAACATAAAAGTGGAAGGTCTCTTTACTTCAGGGAAAATCCTTGACGCGATATTCTCCGAGGTTGTAGAACCTACAATCGATAAGCCGACTTTTATTATGGATTATCCGAAGGATATTTCCCCTCTTGCTAAAGATAAGAGAGATGAGGCAGGAATTGTCGAGAGGTTTGAACCTTTTCTTTTCGGTATGGAAATTGGAAACGCTTATTCGGAATTAAATGATCCGATTGAACAAAGAAAGAGGTTCGAAGGTCAATCAAAACTCAGGGAAAAAGGCGACCTTGAAACCGAATCTCTTGATGAGGACTTCCTGTCAGCCATGTCTTACGGTATGCCTCCAACCGGGGGTTTGGGGTTAGGAATAGACCGAATTATTATGATTCTCTTGAATCAGCCTTCTATTAGAGACGTTATTCTTTTTCCACAGCTTAAATAGATTATATGAACCACAGATTCCACAAGATTAACACAAGATTACCCCACCACACAACCCTTTTATTTTGTTTGTATCAACTTTAAATTTATGTTTTTTAAGCCCCTCATAACCACCGAAAAATTTGTATATATGGTTGAAAAAAACGAGAAACTTTGTGGGCTTTGTGGTTTATTATGAGTGAAGATTTAGATAAGTTAAAGAACGTTAGTAAAACCTTAGAAAAACTTCCGAACAAATTTCCCCAGGCCGATTTCCCGATTGAGTTTGAAAGTTCCGAACTTACTGCTTTATGTCCGTTTACCGGGCATCCTGATTTTTATACTCTCAGAGTAAAATATAAGCCAGACAAGTTTGTTGTTGAATTGAAGAGTGTTAAGTTATACATAGAAAACTTCAGAAATTTAGGAACGACTCATGAAACACTTTTGAATATAATTTTCGAACATTTTAAATCGTTATTGTCTCCCAGGTATCTTTTTGTCGAACTAAAAGTCAATGTACGCGGCGGGATAAAAACTACTCTTTATCGAGAAGAGAATTAATTATTAGCCACTAAGACTCAAAGGCACAAAGAAATATCTATTTGTTATAATCTTTGATTCGAAATTCGTCACTAAGTATTAGACTTTAAATTTCGGTTTTAAGAAAACAAAATAGTGCGGTTGTGTGTGGGCTTTGTATCTTAGCCTGCCCCGTAGGGAGGAACCGACCGTACTGTGTGGGGTGCCTTCGTGGCTAAATGAATATTTGCATGATAATAGCAGCAACCAGTGCTACCGTAAGATTATCGTTTATTTCTATAGGTAGAGCTTCAGTAATAGTGGCCGCAATTGCCCCGAAAATCAAAATCATAAGGTGAATCCGGATCCCGGTCCATTGCGAGAAAATTAGAGCGATAACCATAGTGGTTATAAAAAATGCCAGGCTGCCTTCTAAGGTCTTGTCCCCTATTTTTACTTTTCCGTATTTTGTTCCTATAATAGCGGCCGCGGCATCTCCGAAAAGCATAAATACTAAACTTACAATAGCTACCTGTTTGTTGAAGAAAGCAATTACTACTGCATTTGAAATAAGAAGGGCAGTTGTTCCTGTAATCATCCCCTCTCTTACTTTCAGTATACCTTTGGAATGTTCTACCAATGTTCTCCAGAGCGGAGGGGATATATATCGCATAACTTCAATAGTGGTCATTATACCCAAAAGATATAAAATTAACATTTCTACGATAATTTTGTTTGGTGAAAAATAATAAACCAGAGGGAATACAATTCCGGCTCCGATTCTGAAAAATTTTCTTCTTTTTAGTTTCACTTGCTTCCTCCCTTTATAGTATTATCAATCAACTTTTTGCCCTAAAAAAAATAAACCACAGAGCCCACACAACTCCACCCCAAAATATTTTACCACAGAGAGCACAGAGTTTTTATTTATTTTTTTTCTCTGTGTACTCAGTGTTTTTTTCTTTTTTAACATAATTATTTCTCTGTGTACTCTGTGGTTAACCTTTTTTATTTTTTAAATCCATTTTAGCGGCTTTGCCGCGTTATGAGTTCTTTAATTATATCATTATTTATAAGAATTCCAACAGTCAAAAATATCGATATAAATGGAATAAAAAAGGGCATAGAGTTCCAGTAGAGCCAGATCCAGAGTCCGAGTGCTAAAAGAAATATCGGCAAAACCATTTTCGGGTTTCGGGGGCTTTTCTGAATCAGGAAAAAAGCCGCTACCGCTATAATAGAGAATTTTGGGAAAAGATATGTCAGTACCCCAGCGGAACATGCGACTCCTTTTCCTCCTTTAAAGTGCAAGAACAGAGAATAACAATGTCCGATTACCGCGCAGAGACCTGCTATTCCTGTCCAGAATAGACTTAAGTGGAATACTTTATCGGCTATCAACATTGGTATTACGGCTTTTAGGGCATCCAACATAAAAGTAAGAATGCCCCAGACTGTTCCTATTTCTCTAAAAACATTACCGGCTCCGGGATTACCGTTCCCAAGACTCCTGATATCCACTTTTTTAAACTTTGAAATTATAACAGCGTTTGGAATAGATCCGACTAAATAACTTATGATAAGAGAAATTGTAACCTGTGTCATTATTAACCACATAAGATAAAGAGATTTAATTTTGTTTTTTTATTTTTTTCCATACCCCAAACCCTATATCCTATACCCTAAATATTATAGCGGGGGTGGGATTCGAACCCACGACCTTTGGGTTATGAGCCCAACGAGCTACCTAACTGCTCCACCCCGCGTCAACCATAATATAGTTTTCGTAAATCTATTGTCAACCCCCCATCTATGATGAGGTACCAGATACCAGGCTCCGGGTATCAGTAAAAACAACAAACAAAAAACTCTGTTCTCTCTGTGTGAATTATAGTCTCGAGTTATGAGTTTTGAGTTCCGAGTTAAAACAAAAAATTAAATCCTAAAAATCTGCGTTCATCTGCGTGCCAATAATGGATTCTTCGAATCAGTTAATCAGTTAAGTCGTTTAGTTGTTGAGTTGTAAAAACAAACAAAAAATCTCTGTGGGCTCCGTGCCTCTGTGTGAGAATTAGGTCTTAGGTCTTTGGTTTTAGTTAAAACAACAAATAAAATCTTTGTTTTTTCTGTGTTCTCCGTGTGCTCTGTGTTTTTATTTTTTTCTCTGTGCTCTCTGTGTCTCTGCGGTGAAATTAGTTTTTTTGGAGCATTATTCTTTGAATTCTTGTCTGTCTTCGAGGGCTCTTGTAAGAGTTAAGTCGTCCGCAAAGTCAAGGTCCGTTCCGAAGGGAATACCTCTGGCGATACGGGTTATCTTTGCGCTACCGTCTTTCAAGTTTTCTTCTATGTATAAAGCGGTTGCTTCGCCTTCTGTTGTTGGATTAGTCGCGATGATGACTTCCCGGATTCCTTCTGTTTTTACTCTTTTAATCAAAGAAGCGATATTTATATCTTCCGGATAGGTATTATCAAGAGGAGAAAGAAGTCCTCCAAGGACATGATATAATCCCTTGAAAGAATTTGAGCGTTCGATCGCGAAAACATCCATTGGTTTTTCGACAACACAGATAATTGATTGGTCTCTTTGTGGAGAGGTACAGATATGACATAAATTTTCTGCTGTTATGTTTCCGCACTTACTGCAGAATTTGATTTCCAAGAGAACTTTTTCCAAAGAGTGAAGAATCTTTTCTCCGATAGTGGGTTTTGTAAGGATATGGAAAGCAATTCTTTCTGCGGATTTTTTACCGATTCCCGGTAATGATTGAAGTGATTGTATGAAACGTAGAAAAGTACCCGGTGGTTTCAAGATATTAAGTCTTGAATTCCATCTAAAGGCAAGAACCCGATTGCTTCTTGCATTTTCTGTTGAAATAATTTTTTTGTTTTCTCCTTACTCATGTTGATTGCCGAGATTATCAAATCTTCCAGGAGTTTTTTATCGGTTCCTTTAAAAAGATCTTCTTCGATTTCTAATTTTAGGATATCTCCAAATCCGTTTGCCTCCACCTTCACCATTCCTCCTCCGCTCTCACTCACGATTTTCTCTTTTTTAAGTTCCTCTTTCATTTCATCGATTTTCTGTTTTAGATTTCCCATATCAAATAAATTCTTCAGCATTAAATATCTCCTTTACTTTTGTCACCATAGAATTATCACGCAATCTGGTATCAATTTTTTGCTCGTAGGTTATTATCTCAATATCTATATCTTTGCCTGTCTCATTTTTCAATGCGCCTCTTAAGAAATGAATGTCTTCATCAAGGTGTTTCTTATGCGTTGAAGGCACTTTTATTCTTAATATGTTATCCTCAAAGGCAACCGGTTCCGCGTCTTTTAAAAATTCTTTAAGGAAGTTTTTCCCGCTGGTACCATTTATTTTTGTCATTATTGCAGCCCAGAGCTCCTTTTCGTTTTTTGTGTATTTTATGTTAGTATTGTTTTTGTTGATAATTGCTTTTTCTTCTTCGATTACTTCTTTTTTTTCTTGTGGATTGTTTAAGGAAACCGTATCCTGTGATATTTTTTTTATTAAAGTATTAATATCACGCAGGTTAGGTATTCTTGCCATTCTCAGCATTGCCAGTTCGAGGTAGACAGGGGAATGAGGAATCAATCTTATATCTTTTTCTAAATCTACCGATAGATTTAATACTGCCGTCATGAATTCTGTTGAAACATCTTTGGAAAGTTCGCTTAAATTCTCTTCAGAGTCAATAGAAGTTATATCTTCGATTCCAAGTTTACATAGTAGAAGACCACGGAGAAATTTAAGCCAACCGGATACGAATTCTCTAAGATCATATCCTTTTCGGGCAATCTCCTCTATGTTCTGGATAATTCCGGTTTCTTCTGAATTTTTTATGCCGTTGAATAATTTCAAATATAGGCTATTGCCGATAAATCCAAATACATCTCGAACATCACTCGCGTTGATCTCACCCTCCGAGTAAGATATTAATTGTTCGAGCATCCCTTCCGCATCTCTTATAGCGCCATCTGCTCTGGAGGATATAAGTGATAATGCTTCATCTGTTGCCTTAACTTTTTCAGCCTTAACCAATTTTTTTAATTTTTCGAAAATTTCTTTATTACTTAAAACTCTAAAATCAAACCTTTGACACCTGGACAGTACTGTCTTTGGAACTTTCTGGGGTTCAGTAGTCGCGAATATGAAAATTATATGAGAAGGAGGTTCTTCAAGGGTCTTAAGAAGAGCGTTGAAAGCTTCTTTTGTAAGCATGTGAACTTCGTCTATTATGTAAACTTTAAAAGTAGATTGTACGGGGCTGTAGGATACTGCTTCTCTTAAGGCCCTTATTTCATCGATTCCTCTATTTGATGCACCGTCTATTTCTATAACATCAACCGAGTTGCAATTGGTAACTGCTTTGCAGTTCTCGCAGTCATTGCATGGATTTTCAACTATCCCCTTTTTACAATTGACAGCCTTTGCCAGGATACGAGCTACAGACGTTTTTCCTACTCCTCTTGGACCTGAAAACAAATAAGAATGCCCCACCCTTCCCTTTTTCAGTGCGGACATAAGGGTTTTAGTTACATGGGGTTGCCCCAGTACTTCATCAAAATTTTGTGGTCTGTATTTTCGTGTTAAGACTAAATATCCCATAATTTTCTAAACAGCCGCACGGCTTGCTTTGCCTATGAACTTTTGCCGGTACTACTTAAGAAAAAGCTCCATTCAGGTATTCCTTCATCAGAGATTAAGACTTCTTACCGCTGCTTCCTTCCGGATCTGACGGGGTTTAAAGCTTTCCTCTATGGAGGGCCCAAACTTCAACACCCTCTTAAAAAGCCCATAGTAAAAGAACATAAACTCAACCAAGCCATTAGCCCTGCTATAGCGGATTACAGGTGTGGGGAACCGCTATCTCCCCGCTATGTGCGACTGAATGTATTTATATTAGTGAGTGGTAACTAAGAAGTCAACCCCCGAAATGGGAGGCAGAACTTAAGATTATTATCACACGGAGCCACAGAGCACACAGAGAAAAAAAATATGTTGTTTTAGCTAAATCCCAACCCCCAAATTCTAAAATATTGCTACGGATAAACACAGATAAACAAAGATTAAAAGAATATTTTTTGTTTTTTTTTACTAAATCCTATATCCTAAATCCAAAATCCTAAGGTTAACGTATCGTTATATCGATTCTGTCAGTTCTGTCTTCCCCTATCGATTCGTATCCGATGACACTTGTCATCGCTTTTTCAGGAAGTATTATTCTATCCAGGAGGAAATTGGCAACCTTTTTTGTTCTTTCCATCGCCAAATTCTCATTTTGTGAATACACGATAACTCTAAGATGTTTCTTGATGTCTTTTCTGACGTAATCTGCAGCTTCTTCGAGCAAATCTGCACCCGATCCGGTAAATCCTGAAGAATTTCTTTCAAAGATAACTCTACCATCGAGGCGAACTACAGAATTTAACTCTTCTTTCCAGTAGAGTGCTGGAACTTTGATTTTTTTGCCAAGCTGAAAAGAAGATTTGTCTTCTTTATCGATTACTCTTAAGTAGTAAGAGTAATCCTTACCCGGGTCAAGCATGTTGCCTTTTGAATCTCTCCCATCCCACTCAATGGCTCTTGTAGGGTTGCCCATACCGGCAAAAGTTCTGAATACTCCTCCCATCGCGTCTGTTATGACTAATTCCCATTGTTTGTTATCCTTTTCGAATGAAATATTGGATATCGTTATAGGAAGAGTCAGAATTTTTCCCAGCCAGGGTTTTCTTATTTGTTTGCTGGCTAATATTGGTAGGGGAGTGGATGTTATTTCGGAATGGACCTGTAAGTCCATGTCATATATATATGAACCCTGTCTTCCATATGGTTGTATGATTTCAAATATATCATAACGCAGTTCTGACAGAGGTTTTTTCTCGTCTATTTTCCCCAGATATTTACCCTTGATCACTTCTTTTGATATCTCTTCCTGGGAAAACCCTGCGAAACTTACGATAAATAAAAATAAGATAATTATATTTCTTTTCATTTTCACTCCAAAACAAAGTTAAAGGTAATTATGCCGGTCTGTATAATTCCCGATCCTTGCAAAGCCGCAAATTTCCATTGTCTAACACTATTTATTACCAATCTATCCCATGACCCGAAACCTGAGGTTCTGATTACGAAAACATTATCTTTGACCGTTCCATCGGGATTTACCCCAATCTGTACGCTTATAGTTGCAGACAGTCCCTTCTCTTGAGCCCACAGTGGATATGGGGTTGTTGGTTTGTAAGTAATTTTCCTGGATGAAAGGGGCCCTGAGATTGTTATTTTTGTGACTGACCTTGATGGCGCTTTTACTATTTTTGCTTCTTCCTTAGAAGGTGTCGTAGGAATCATCTTTTTTAAATCTTTTGTTGGAACCTTTTCCAAATTAACTTGTCCGCTTCCTCCCGGTGAGGAAAAGATTCCTATTTTGGAATCGGGACTATATGTTTTCTCCTTGCTGATTTTTAGGGCGGGTTTACTTATTATGTCTTCGGAGCTGCTTTGTCTATCACCTGATGCAACTCTCAAAATTTCGCTTGCACCTCCAACTGGGCCTTCCAACCTTTCAAATTTATCCAGATCGATGCCCTTTGCTTGAGTACGATCCAGCTGTTTTTGATCCAACTCAATCCCCTTTTCGCTGATTCCGGGAACGGGAGGCAGAGCCTTAATTATTTTTTCGATTTCATTTTCATCTAAATCTTTTATTCCATCATCTTTTTGAGTGATTTTGTCTTTTATTGCCTTAAAAATACTTCTTTGAGGTGGTGCGGGTCTTACTGACGGAGCCAATGTTTGGTCAATAAATTCAATGTTGTCAATTCTGTTAATAATTTCGCTCGTTCTTTTTGCTTCATTAAAATAGAAAACGCCAACGTGTAATATGATTGAAAATATCATTGTGGCTTTTATCTTTTTGTCAAAAAATCCTTCAGAAGAATCGATCATTTTTATCCCTGAATTGTTGCAATTGAAATACTTTTCGCTCCAAGTTTTTTCACAAGAGCTATCATATTCATAACCGTTCCGGTTTCCAGTTCCTTATCGGTTCTGATTAAGACGAGATGACTCGGATTCCTTCTTATTGTTGACTTAAGGACGTTAGCTAATTGTGCGGTAGTAACCAATTCATTGTTTACGGAAATTTCGTTTTCCGAAGTGATTGTTATAGTAATGTTTTTTTCGGTAGGAGGTTCAACAGTAGTAGCGGTAGGGAGATTAACGTGGAGTTTGGAAGAAAGCATGATAACGGGGGTTAAAACCATGAGCGTTATGAGTATTGTAAAGCTAACATCCGCAAGAGGAGTTATCATTATTTCTGCGCTTTTTTGTTCTTCAGATGTTATTCTGTTGTTTCTCATTTTCCTTTTCTCCTTAAAAGAACTAATTTTAATGCACCTTTTTGTTTTGATATATCAAGAACTGTAACCACTTCCTGTATAGGTATTGAAGGGTAAGCACTCACTGTTACTATTCTGGATACGCTCCGCCCAAGCAATTCGGCTACCCTATCAGGAAATTCTTCTCGTGAGATAAGTCTATCATTCAGGTAAATCTGATTCTTTGAATCAATATATATATTTACTTTTAATTCTGTATCATCCATTGCCGAGACCCCTTTGACAAGGGTGGGATTCTTAACGTTTATTCCCGACATAAAAATAGCAGGAGCCGTCATCATAAAAAAGAGTACCAGAAGCAAAGCTACGTTTATCATAGGGGTAATTGGTATTTTACCTACTGAATCTTCGTAACTTTCAATAATACTTTTTCTCATAGTTTTAATTCTTTAATCTAACTTTAAAGTTTCTGTTTTCCTTTTCGGAGAATTAGTATGTAGAAAAGCGAGGAATTTTCTTGAATTCGATTCTATCTGGGTGAGAACAGTTTTTACTTTATTCATGAAATAATTGTAGAATATAGCTGCCGGTATAGCCACAATAATTCCAATAGCGGTAGAGACAAGAGCTTCTGCCACTCCAGCCATTACAACGGATGGTCCTCCGGAGCCCGATACGGAAAGATCGTGGAAAGCTCTAATAATACCCATAACAGTCCCCAGTAAACCAAGAAGCGGAGAAATGAAGCTTATAGTGCTGAGAACCGAGTTCTTTCTTTCCAGGTAGCTTTTCGTCTCAATGAGGGCACCATCGAGTAAATCGGCAATATCTTCCCTGGGTAAATCCTTATTTTTTATGCCAACGTCTAAAACTTCACCGAGAGGATGATTTACAGACTTGCATATGAAACTTGCTTCTTGTATATTGCCTCTTTTAAATGCGCTTTGTACTCTGTCCAAGAGTGCTTTTTCGTCAATTCCTAATCTACTGTATGACCATAATCTTTCCAGTATAACCGCTAATGCGATCACTGAGAAAACCAGTAGCAGATCTATAGCCCAACTGTTTTTTAAAAGTTGAAGAAAACTTATTCCCGCCATTAAATACTCCTTTCTTTTTTATAACTCGTTTGGTTTTTAAAATAAAAATTCATTTCTATCATTCCTCGGAGACTCCTTCTACTCTTTCTGTACTTCCTAATCTTTTATAACACTGGTTAAGATTGTGTTTTGCAGTAACAACATATTCGCTTGTAGGGTAATCATCAATTATTTTCTTAAATGATTCTATGGCTTTTCCATAGTCTCCCAGATAGAAGTACCCGGAGCCGCTATAGAATAATGCAAGCGGTACTTTTTGGCTTTCCGGAAAATACTCAAGGAATAGATTGGCTTCGCTGACGAGGTTGTTGTGCTCCTTCTTTTCATCGAAAATTTTAATTACGTTTACTTGCGCGTCTTCAGCATATTCGGTATCAGGGAAATCTATAACCACTTTCCGAAATGACTCTAATGCTTTATCCTGCTTCCCTTCTTCATAGAAATGAACGGCAACATTGAATAGAGCAAGAGCGGCTTTGGGGTCTGAAGGAAACTGCTCTATAAAGTTTTTAAGCATTTCCGGATCCGCCTGTCCTGCCATATAGTATGCCGAAGAAAGGGATTTCTTTGCTTCTTCCGCCAATGTATCGTTTGGATATATTGAAATGAATTTTGAAAAGGCGTCGATTGCTTTTTTATAATCCTGTCCATTGTAATAGTTGTTGCCTAACGTTAGCAAAACTTCGGGAACCTTCGGGGAATTTGGGTATTCATCTATTACTATCTTGAAATAAGGCGCTGCTTGATCATATTTTAATGCCTGGAAATAAGTCATGCCAATCTCATAAGCAGCGTCAGGGGCAATGCTGGATTTGGGATAATCTTTCAGTATTTTTTCCCAGGAATCGATTGCCTGTCTGTAATACTCCAAGTTATAATATGCCTTTCCTGCATAAAACATACCTTTGGGCTTTAAAGGATGGTCTGATGAAATTTTAGCGATGTTTTCAAAAAAGTTTAGAGCTTCTTCATATTCTTGTTTATTGTATAACGCTATTCCATTTCCAAAGGAGGCGTTTATTAAGGCAGTGGTATCCATCGAGTACGCTGTCATTACCTTTGTAAATTGGTTTTCGGTTATATCCAATCTATCTTCGTGCAAAAGACACCAGCCGTAACCGGCCTGGGAGGCCGCAAGAAGTTCCGGATCAATGTATTTATATTCGTTTATGATTTCCTGGTATAAGTTTTTTGCATTTTCATATTGGTCTTCCTGATAGTATGCTTCAGCAAGATTAAACATAGCTCTGCCTTTCCAGATATCGCCCTTTTGGCATGCATCCTTTGTTAAGAGTGCTTTTCCCAGCGCGATTGTAAGAGTGTAATCTCTTGTTTTATTATAGGTTCTAAGCAGTAAAGCTATTGCAGGACAGGTTATATCTGATCCCCAATAATATCTCAAGATTTTATTGAGATGTTTTTTTGTGGTCAGGTAATCTCCTTCAGTGAAAGAGAGCCCTCCCGCGAGATAATCTCCGAGGCCAATAGTCTCTCCCGAAGAATATTTCGAAGACATTTGTTGATAAACAATACGAGCTTGAACAGTATCACCCATTATGAGGAATACTTGCCCCATTTCTATATTTGCAAGGCTGGCAACTTTTAATTCCGGGAAATTCGAGACGATTTTTGTAAAGGTGCTCAGGGCTTCTTCGTTTCTGTCCAATTTTTTGAGGCATTTGCCGTAAAGAAAATTACTGTGGGCAGCGAGAATTATATCCTGACTGTTTAAGGTGGGTTTTAAGTATTCTATTGTTTTAAGGTGATTGTCCTCATTGTAATAACAAACAGCTAATTTGTACGAAGCATATTCTTTTAATTTGCTATAGGGATACTTTTCCAAAAACTCAACGTACTTATAAAGGGCTCCGGAGTAATTGCCGGTGAAAAACAATACATCTCCCATATAATATGCTGAATATCTGGCGAGGGGGCTTTCCGGATAATTGTCAGTTATTTTCTTAAAGGAAGCGAGCGCCCTTCTTGGATCTTTAATAAAGAAATAGGCTTTTGCTTTGTAAAAAAGCGCCTCTTTTGTTTCAATTTCTTTTAATAACTCCGTTACTTCTTCATAATGCTTCTGTCCAAACGAAATTATTGCTTTTATTACTTTCGTCTTATCAGCGTCTTTATAGCCAGGGTAATCCGAGATTAATGTAGAAAGACTTCTTTGTGCTTCATCCCAGTTTTCCAGCGCGATATGACAGGAAGTTATTGCATAGATACTTTCAGGGTAAAGATAAGTACCCCTTGTTTCACTGATAATATTGTAAAATATTGACAGCGCCTTTTTATAATTACCTGTGTTATAATAACATTCTCCGATTCTGTATAAAGCTTCCAGCCTGTACTCCCCTAAACCTTTAAGAGATTTCTCGAATTTTACTCTGGCCTCACTGTATTTTTCCTCTTCGAACAATTCCGTTGCTCCGATAAAGAGCTTTATGGCTTCGGGAGTAGCCGATTTATAATCTTCCGAAGTAATAGTCCTTAGTTTTTCTAAATCATCAATTTGTTGTGGAACCATTCCCGTGACCTCCATATCTTCGAAATCTTCACCGAAAAATATTCTATCTCCTGCTATCACAGGTTTCCACTTATCTTTTTCTTTTTTGCCTTCAAAGAAGGGCAATTTGAAAGAAAAGGTACCGTTTATTCTGGGTGAATGGGTTTCTTCTCCTCCAAAGAGAACACCTTCAAGTTTTGTCACTGAGAGTTCTCCTTGAAGTCTTCCCCAATTGCCCTGTGCACCCAGACTGATGTCCCTACCATCAGCTTCCAATAAAATATCAAGCCATTCTTTTACGGAATATTTTGTTCCAAGGAAGAGCCCAAGGGAAAAATTCTCATGTTTATCAGAATAAAATATGTCCGTGTTGGGTAGACAACTGCGGGGTCCGTAACCGACAAATTTCCCTCTTCCCAAACCGGCAGTCAATTCGAAACGCTTACCGAGTTTTCGACTGCCAACAAAGTAAAATGACCACGCTTCAGGTGGTCGTTCGTCGTATATTTCATCTCTGAAAGTTGTATCCGAACCCAGGGGCGAGATATATTTGCTGAATGCTATGTTGTCTATCCCGAAGGTGAGGGAAGTATTTTTTGTTTTATAAAATCGATATGCCAGATCAAGTCCGAAGTCAGTGCCTGCAAACCAATTGAGTCCAAAATTCATTCCTGCTTTTGAAAATTCAATTCCAACATTAGGATCAAAGCCGTAACCTCGGTCAGTGCTAAAAGGATAATTTCCGTTAAAGTTTACGAATAGACCCTCGTTAAAATTTGCGGAGGGAATATCAATGTAAGAATTCCTTTCTAACCTTTGTGAGGTTAAGGTCAAAGAAACGAATAGAATTGAAAAATAAAATAATCTCTTCATTTTTATTCCTTATTTGCTGGTTTATTGTTTTTTTCATTTGATTTAGTTTCTTTTTTGCTTTCAGGCTTTTTTTCGAACTCGATTTCTTCTCCTGTGTATATATCTTTTTCTAATCCTTCCCATTCTTCTTCTATAAGAAATCTCTCCTGGGGTCCTGCGGTTTTTATTGTAACCAGTTTACCACTTGAAGTATACGCTCTTCCATTCTTTTCCGTTACTTTGAATTTGTAGTGATAATCGCCGTAACGAACAAGTTTGCCGCCGTTATCCCGTCCGTCCCAGTAAAATCGCACCGGAGGTTCTCCCCGACCTTCGTAAGACCTTACTATTTCTCCCCAGCTATTTTTTATTGACAGCTTCCATTCCTCAATTTCATCTTTTGTCATTACTTCTTTGTTTAGCCAGAGGATATTGTTTTCTCCGTCAGCCATCGGAGAAAAAACTTTTTTATCGGGATATAACTTTGCTCTAAAACCGCCGAAATTGAACGTCAGGGAAAAATTGTGATTGGGAGATAATATTCCTTCAGACTGATGATGTTGCTGGAAAGCATAATCGATTCTCAATGTGTTTCTTGAGACAGGAAAAGAAAAACCTACTCCATAAGAGAAATAATTGTAGTCCGCCCCTAATCTCAAACTGAGAAGATTGTTTGTTTTATATTCTAAACCTCCGTTTAGTTGCAGTTCGCTGTTTTTCTGCCAACCGGCATCGCCGACAAATATTAAGTTGTCGTCAAAAGTTTTACAGCTTACCCCAGCGCTGAATCCAAGGGGATAGTGTTCTGTTTCCGATATTAAGGTAAAAGAAGGTTCTAATAAATTCTTTATTGTGAAACCGGCAGAGAAAGATCTCTCGGGGAAAAGCAAAAATCCGATGTCAATGGCCTGTCCACTTGAGCTCCAATGGGAAATCGCATGGGACAGTATTTTATAATTTATTCCAAAAGATAAGAAATCGATTAGATTTCTCGAGTAAGAGAGAATTCCGGCAGTTTCCGTTTCTCCGAATCCGAATTCGTCTAAAAGTGTATTGCTTTCATCTCTGTTTTCTATTCCCCCGGTGCGAGCCTGTACGAAAGAAAAAGCAAAAGAACCGGATTTTGCTGTTGGCAAGACATAAGAAAAGTATTCGTAACTCGTCCCCATGAAAAGAGCGCTATGCATAAATAGTAATTCCTGGGGTTTAGCCTGAGATAGTCCTGCCGGGTTATAATAAGGAGCAGACGCGTCATCCGCCAATCCAACTCCGCATCTTCCCATGCCCATTGTTCTTGCTCCCGCTCCGAATCCTAAAAAATTCGCACCTGCGTTAGCATTTCCTTTTAATGAAAAAAGAATAAATAAAACAGCAAACCTTAATAATTTACTATTTTTAATCATATTATTCTTATCTTATAACGGCTATTTTGCCCACATACTGGGCGACTGTTTGAGTTTGATTTGTTGCTTTAATACATACAATGTATACACCGGAAAAAACTCTATTGTCGTTATTATCCGTCCCATCCCATTCGGCGCTCCTAGCGCCTCCGGTTTCATCCGTTTCCGTATTCCAAACCAAATTTCCAAACTTATCAAATATCATTATTGAAACATGGGCATCTTCGCTTAAATAATAGTCGATATTAGTAGCGTTGTGTTCTGTTCTGAGTGGGTTAGGATATATATAAATGGAATCGCTGGTAGCTGCCTGTCTTAGTTGGCTAAGAGTAACTTTCTCTGTTACTTTAAATTTGTTGCTGAGAGAGAAATCTTTACTTTCAAGATCCGAGCAGCATAGGTTTAACGAATCTGCGGCACTTAAAATCTTTACCCATCCCTGCCATGTGCCGTGGGTGAAATTGATTATATTGTCATTTTCCCCGCATATTTCCAGGTGGTAATCGGCTGGTTCGACAGAGAGAGAACAGAAAAAACTTGAACTGTCAGTTGCATAAATAGCTACGCAAAAGCTGTCACCCACTAATTGAGGTGAAGGTATTGAGTCGAAATTGGAGCTTATTGAGAGTAAAAGGATTAGAATATTAATAGGCACATCCCCTTCATATGTACTTAAGTATACGTACTTTATGAAACTTGTCAAGGTGGGTTTTTCGGAAACACCACAGGGAAACGTAGGAATGGTATAGTAAAAGCTTTATATGGCAAGTATATAGAGAATAATTTTTATAAAAAAACACTTATGTTAAGAATGTATATTGGTCTAAAGTCATAATACTAATAATAGTGCAATATATTCGTGCTATTGGTGTAATTTGTTGTTGAATTTAGCTTTTCGCCTTTAGCCGTTAGCGAAAAAAAACAAAAAATCTCTGTGTGTTTAGTGTTTAAAAACAGGTTGTTTACGTGTATCTTAATCCTTGACAAAAGGGATTTTAGATGTATTAATTACTACAATATGGATTACGAAAGCTTTTTCGGTTTTAAAGAGAAGCCGTTTTCAACTTCTCCGGATGAAAGGTTTTACTACGATAGTCCCCAGCACTCCAAAGCTTTGCAGAAAATCTTTCATGGAATCGAGAACAGATTAGGGCTTTCGCTGGTTGTGGCTGATATAGGAATGGGTAAAACCACCATGGCGAGAAGAATGCTCAATATGTTGGCTTCGGATGATTCTTACGAAGTTTCGCTTCTCGTTATAATCCATCCCGATATTTCAGCAGGATGGTTTCTTAAAAAAATCTCTTTGCAATTGGGAGTTGGGAATAAAGGTAATGACAGAGAGAAGATAATATCCGGGCTGTATGAGAAACTGCAGGAATATCATGATCAGAACAAAAAAGTGGTTGCTTTAATAGATGAAGGTAACATGCTACGGGGTAAAGATACGATGGAGGAGATTCGCGGACTTCTCAATATTGAAACTCAGTCGCAACATTTGCTGAATTTTGTACTTTTTGGTTTGCCGGAGATGGAAGTGAATCTGAAACAGGATGAAGCCTTATACCAGAGAACTGCTATAAGGACCACTCTCAAACCTTTGAGTTTGGAATCTGTTAAAGCATATATTAGTCACAGAATAAAGGTTGCCGGTGGAGAATCTTTGCCTTTCACTGGTGATTCTTTAGAATTAATACATAGATACTCCGGTGGTAAGCCGCGAATGATTAATATAATATGTGAAAATGCTATTCTGGAAGGATTTATTGAAAAGAAAAAAGAAATTGACTCTAAAATTATGCAGATCGTACTGGAAGATTTTGCTTTGCTGGAGAGTAAATGATGATTGATTTTGTTAAAGGAGAAGGTGGCGGTAACGATTTTGTTTTGACCTCTTATCTTAAAGGCTATGATTATTCGAAGCTTTGTTCCAGTATTCTAAAAAGAAGGTATGGTATCGGAGGAGACGGTCTTGTGGTTATGGACGGAAAGAAGATGATATTCTACAATCCTGATGGAAGTAATGTGCCCTTTTGTGGAAACGCAGTAAGGGTTTTCTTTCGCTTGCTTTACCTTCAGGGTAAAGTCGAAAAAGAAGATGAGCTGGAAACTGAAGCCGGAACGGTCAGACTTATTTACAACGATAATGATACGGTATCTGCTTTGATGCCCGAGATTAGTATTTTGGAAAGAAGAGATAATGGTGCGATCGTTAGATGTGGTGTTCCGCATTATGTTATTCCGACGGAGAATGTAGAAGAGCTTGACGTTGAGGGGCAGGGAGCTAAACTTTCAAATGCTATCCCCGGCAGGAATAATGTCGATTGGTTCAGGGAGAAAGATGGGTCCGTTTTTATGAGAGTTTTTGAGCGAGGTGTTGAGGGAGAGACGCTTTCCTGTTCTTCGGGGATTGCCAGTATGTCGTTTTTCGTGATGGAGGAAACCGGAAAAAACAAACTTGAAGTTAAAACGATTGGCGGAGAGTTTGAAACTGTAAGAGAAAGCAGTAATAGGCTCTGGCTTACGGGAGAGGCAAATATAGTTTTTAAAGGCAAAGTGCCTGAAGGAGAAATTGTTTGGGAAAAGAAAGACCTTTTGATTTAGGCTTAACCTTTGCGGATGTGCTCCTTGCACCGGGTTATTCGGATGTTATTCCGAACGATACGAATATTGACAGTAAGTTTAGTAGAAATATCAACCTTTTTCTTCCTATAGTCTCATCACCTATGGATACGGTAACCGAAGATGAAATGGCTATAGCGGTTGCACTGCAGGGTGGGCTCGGGATTATTCACAAGAATCTCTCTATAGAGGACCAGGCGACTCAAGTGCGGAAAGTAAAAAGATTCGAAAGTGTTCTTATACCTGATCCTATAACAGTTGTTGCCTCTGTTACTATTAGAGAAGTAGAAGAATTGATGAAATACCATAATATTTCTGGAGTGCCTGTAGTTGATAATAAAGGGCAATTAAAAGGAATAATAACAAAAAGCGATTTGATATTTGAGGATGATAAAAATAAAAAAGTCAAAGAGGTTATGACGGTAAGAGGTAAACTGATCACAGGAAAAAAGGGTGTTTCTATAGAACAGGTAAAGGAACTTTTCAGAAAACATAAATTCGAGAAACTACCTTTGGTGAACAAAAATGATAAACTCGTAGGATTAATAACTCTTAGAGATATTCTAAAAAGGAAAGAGTTTCCCCGAGCCAATATAGATAAAGAAGGTCGACTGTACTGCGGTGCTGCTGTTGGCATAAGTGATGATACCCCGGAGCGGGCTAGAGAGCTTTTAAGTGCGGGGGTTGATTGTCTGGTTGTCGATACGGCTCATGCGCATACGAAGAAAGTATTTGATATTACTAAGATGTTGCGGAAGATTTGCGACAGGGACCTGGTTGTCGGGAATATAGTAACCGGAGAAGCTGCAAAAGATTTACTGAAGTTTAATGTTGATGCGGTTAAAGTTGGAGTCGGCCCCGGGTCTATTTGTACAACGAGGGTTATAAGCGGAATAGGTGTTCCTCAATTAACGGCAATTAGGAACGTGGCAGAAGCCGTAAAAGGCAAAGTGCCGATAATTGCGGACGGAGGCATTACTTTTTCAGGGGATATAACAAAAGCTCTCGCGGGAGGTGCAGATTCGGTAATGATTGGCGGGCTTCTGGCGGGAAGCGATGAGGCTCCGGGAGATTCGATTCTTCTGGAGGGCAGAAGGTTTAAAGTTTATAGGGGTATGGGATCGGTTGATGCCATGGAAGCGGGAAGTAAAGATCGTTATTTTCAGACCGGAAAACTGGTACCCGAGGGAGTGGTTTCCAGAGTTCCTTATAAGGGTCCTGTTAGCGAGGTTCTCTTTCAGCTTGAAGGAGGACTACGTTCAGGTATGGGATATGTAGGGGCATGTAGTCTTCAAGAACTCAAAAAGAAAGCTAAATTCATCCAGGTTACCAATGCCGGACTTACAGAAAGTCATCCGCATGATATTAAGATAATTAAAGAACCGCCAAACTACGAAATTATAAATTAACAGTTACCTCAGGAGGAATAGTGAATAGCATACACGGAACAACAATCCTTGGAGTTAGAAAGGACGGAGTTGTTGCTATGGGTAGCGATGGTCAGGTTACCGTTACCGATACCATAATGAAAGCTAATGCAAAAAAAATCCAATTGTTGAGAGATGGAGAGGTTCTTGCCGGTTTTGCAGGATCGGTGGCGGATGCTCTTGCCTTATGTTCTATGTTTGAGGATCAGATTAACAAATATCCTAAAAATATTTCCAAGGCGGTAATTGAGTTTGCGAAACAGTGGAGGAAAGATAAATATCTTAGAAGATTGGAAGCTCTTTTAGGTGTTATGAATAGTGACGAGTCCTTTATCCTTTCGGGAAGCGGTGAAGTTATACGACCCGATGATGGTCTCATCGGTATAGGCTCGGGGGGAGGATATGCAATATCCGCAGCCAGAGCATTACTTCTGCACTCTTCTCTTGATGCCCCCTCTATTGTCGGGGTTTCCATCAAGCTTGCATCTGATATTTGTGTTTATACTAATGCCAATATTTCAATAGAGGTGCTTAAGAATGAGCAATAACATAGAGCTAAAACCGAAAGAGATTGTACAGAAGTTGGCTCGTTATATAATCGGACAGAACGACGCGAAAAAAGCCGTTGCAATCGCTATAAGGAACAGATGGAGAAGGCAGCAGGTTAAAGGGGATATGGAGGAGGAGATTTATCCTAACAATATAATAATGATCGGACCTACGGGTGTAGGAAAAACTGAAGTTGCAAGGCGCCTTTCTCTTATTATGAGCGCTCCTTTTGTTAAAACGGAAGCCTCAAAATTTACCGAGGTGGGATATGTGGGTAGGGATGTGGAATCGATGGTAAGAAGCCTTATGGATGTTGCCGTAAAGATTGTGCAATCAAGCAAAATAGAAGAAGTCAGGGAGAAAGCCCTGAAGCTTACGGAAGAAAAAATTCTTGATTTGCTCGTACCAAGTGGTGACGTCGGAGAGACTATGGATGAAAGTAGAGAGAAAATGAGAAAAAAATTAAAAAACGGAGAATTCGAGACCAGGAAAATCGAGCTTGATCTTAAAAAACAAGACAAACCTTTCATTGAAATCCTTGGTGCTGTAGGTCCCGAGCAATTGAGCTTAGGTGTTCAGGATGCTTTTTCAAATTTGATGCCTAAATCTACCAAAAAGAAATTCGTTACTATTGCTGAAGCCAGAGAGATATTTTTAAGGGAAGAATCGGATAAGCTGATAGATAGAGATGAGGTTATCGAGGAAAGTAAGAGAAAAACTGAGAACTCGGGGGTAATATTCATTGATGAGATAGATAAGATTATAGGCGGCGATTCGAAAGCTGGACCTGACGTTTCAAGGCAGGGTGTCCAGAGAGATCTTCTACCTCTTGTGGAAGGAACAACGGTCAACACAAAATACGGACCCGTAGATACGGATCATATACTCTTTATCTCAGCTGGAGCTTTTTCTTCTACTTCTCCCTCTGATCTTATTCCTGAGTTACAGGGAAGATTTCCAATCAGGGTAGAATTTAAGGACTTAAACAGGGAGGATTTTCGCAGGATTCTTGTTGAACCGGATAATTCTCTTGTTAAACAATATAAAGCTTTATTTAAATCCGAAGGGTTTGAGCTTGGTTTTAGCGAAGAAGCTTTAACTTTAATCGCTGATTATTCGAAGAGAGTGAATGAGATTAGTGAAAATATAGGCGCAAGGAGACTGCAGACAGTAATGAATGCTTTGCTGGAATACTATCTCTTTGAAATGCCTGATTTAAAGGAGAAGAAGATTTTTATCGAAGAAGAAGACGTAAAAAATGAACTCGAAAAAATAGTTAGTGATGAGAATTTAAGCAGGTACATCTTATAGATGATCTGGGAGAGCCTTACAAATTTCAAAAAGGAAGATATCGAGAGCAGCAAAGAAGCTCTTACTAAAATCCTGTCGTGGGTCGGAAAAACTAAAAGCACAGATTATTTTTTAAAAAGAGAAGAAAAATACTCTTTTGGGATAGGCAAGGGAGTCGTTTTATATAAAAAACAGGAAAACAGGGAAGAACAAGAATTATCCATCCTTGTTGCAAATACCCCTGTAAAATACGATTCTTTTGACGGTGTCCCTATTTCCATTTTCTGTTTTCTTTCTTCAACGACGAGTAAGGATCTTCATCTGAAGTATCTTTCTATATTTTACAGATTAATGAATTTTACTACCTTCAGAGAAAATCTTTTAAGCATGGATTCCATAGAAGGAATCAGAAAATTAATAAAAAAAGAAGAGGAGAGTTTTGGCCAGTGAGACGCGTTCCCTTTTTTTTGTGGTTAATTATTCTGATTGCTGCCACTTCTTTCCCTTTGAGTGTTATTCCAGAAGTTGACGTTTTTGGGTTGGATAAGCTTTCCCATCTTTTTCTTTTTTCTGTTTTAATGCTTTTTTTCTTTTTTGGGTTTGGAAAGAAGAATTGGAAATTCATATTCGTTATTTTGCTGTTTGCGGCAGTAAATGAGTTAAGTCAGTATTATGTTCCCGGCAGGGTTGTAAGTATTTATGATTTTGTTTTTAATTTGTCCGGTGTAGGAATCGCATATTGGGTTTTAAGTTAAAAATGGAGTTTTTTAAAATATGAGTTACAAATCGAATTTTAAGAATGTAAAAGGAACAAGAGACATTTTACCTGAGGAAGCAATCAAGTGGAAAAAAACAGAAGATGTTATCAGGGGAAAAATGGAAAGTTATAATTTCCGGGAAGTTAAATTCCCCACTTTTGAGTCTACCGACCTTTTTAGGAAATCAACCGGAGAGAGCACTGATATCGTCCGAAAGGAAATGTTTACTTTCGAGGATATGGGAGGCAGGAGTCTTACCTTGAAGCCGGAAGGTACCCCTTCGGTAGTCAGGATGTTCCTTCAACATGGTCTTTTTAACAGAGGTGCTCTGCAAAAGTTTTACTATATCGAGCGTATGTTCAGGCAGGAAAGACCTCAAAAGGGAAGATACCGTGAGTTCAGACAATTCGGCGCCGAAGTGATCGGCTCGGGCTCTGCCGAAACCGATGCCCAGCTAGTAAAATCAGCTCTGGATATATTTGAAGAATTAGATATTAAAGGAGTAGAGCTCAATATAAACTCAATCGGATGTCCCAAGTGTAGAAAGGATTTTGTTCGTGAGTTAAAGAGTTTTTTAAAAGAAAAATTAACCGGTCTGTGCGAGGATTGCAACAGGAGATACGGAAAGAATCCATTGCGAATATTGGACTGTAAAAAAGACAGGGAAAAAATAAAAGACGCTCCCCTCCCTTTAGATTTTCTTTGCGATGGATGTAAAGAGCACTTCGAAGAGTTCGAAAATCGGCTTGATTATTTGAAAATTAGATTTAATATAGACAATCATCTTGTTAGAGGACTCGATTATTATACTAAGACGGTTTTTGAATTTATACATTCCGATTTAGGTTCACAGAATGAGGT
>Ga0315543_1000564_pt1 | contig 44822 bp, 34 predicted proteins | sample SalMarSW160210MG_2_FD_203098 | JGI IMG/M metagenome (GOLD analysis project Ga0315543, IMG submission 203098) | Salt marsh sediment microbial communities from the Plum Island Ecosystem LTER, Massachusetts, United States - Salt Marsh Sediment SW1601-210 ...
CAAAGAGCTTTTCGGCGCCGAGCATGCCAACGTCCAACCTCACAGCGGCTCGCAGGCCAACATGGCGGTCTATCTGGCCCAGCTCGAGCCGGGCGATACGGTGTTGGGGTTGGATTTGACCCACGGCGGACACCTCACGCACGGCTTGAAGCTGAACCTTTCGGGCCGGTTGTTCAACTTCATCGGCTACGGTGTCCATCCCCAAACCCATCGCATTGATTTCGATCGATTGGCCGTGCTGGCCAAGCAGCACCGACCGAAGATGATCGTCGCCGGCGCGACGGCCTATCCACGCGAAATCCTCCACGCCCGCTTTGCCGAAATCGCCCGGGGCTGTGGCGCGAAGCTGATGGTCGACATGGCCCATTACGCCGGGCTGGTCGTCGCCGGGCTGCACGACGATCCCATGCCCGTGGCCGACTTCGTCACGACCACGACCCATAAAACACTTCGCGGTCCACGCGCCGGGTTGATCCTCTGCCGCTCGGCATATGCCAAGGCGGTGGACCGGGCGATCTTCCCCGGCACGCAGGGTGGTCCCCTGATGAACGTGATCGCCGCCAAGGCCATTTGCTTCAGCGAATGCCTGCAACCGGATTTCAAGCAGTATGCCCGACAGGTCATCGACAACGCCAAAACGCTCGGCGAGGTCCTGGCATCCGGCGGTATCACGTTGATCAGCGGCGGTACCGATAACCACTTGGTCCTGGCCGACGTGACCGCGCTGGGCACCACGGGCCGGACCGCCGAGACCGTGCTCGAACGATGTGGCATTACGGTCAACAAAAACCTGATCCCCTTCGACCAGCGCGGGCCGGCCGATCCGTCGGGCGTTCGGATCGGGACGCCCGCGCTGACCACGCGAGGCATGGGCACCGAAGAAATGCGGCGAATCGGCCGGTGGATCGTCGCCGTGCTCAAGTCGCCCGACGACGAGGCGATCATCAGGCGCACCCGCGCGGAAGTGTCCGAGTTGTGCAAGGACTTTCCCATTCCGGTCAACAGTGACGTACCCGGTATAGAACCCAGGCCAATCCCCTTTATTGACACTCAGAAAGGGCTCCTCCATGGCAGCCAGCAAGATCTTGATCGCCGATGACAACCCCACCAACGTGGAACTGCTCGAAGCCTATCTCAGCGAGCAGCCGTACGAGATCGCGGTGGCCACCGACGGGCGGGACACGCTCGACAAGGTTGCCGAGTTTCAGCCGGACCTGATTCTGCTGGACATCATGATGCCCAAGCTCAGCGGATTCGAAGTCTGCAAGACGATCAAGGACAATCCGGCAACGAGGAACACGATGATCTTGATGGTCACGGCCCTGAACGAGTTGGGTGACATCGAACGGGCCGTCAGCGCCGGTTGCGACGACTTCTTGAGCAAGCCGATCAACAAGTTCGCACTGCTCAAACGCGTGGAGACTATGCTCAGACTTCGCTCGGTAACGGACGAGTTGGAGCGGTTGCGCAAGTATATTGACGGCATGGACGATCGTTAGTCGCTAGCGCTTGGCCGACTTCGACGTGCTTGCCGGCTGGCCGCCGGTGGGATCCTTCATCTCGATCGTGAGAATCTGGACGACCAGCGGTTCGGACGGCTCCTTCTGACGCGTTCGCGTGGCCCCCGACCCACCCGGTGCGCCGCCACCCCCGGTTCGCGTGATGAGCACGTCGCAAGACCGTTTGCAGCCCGGCGTTGCCGAGTCTCTGACGGAATCGAGCCAGGCGTCGTTCTGCCCGACGGTGCGGTCCCTGGTCCTGACGGCGCGACGATAATACTTGACCAGCCTCGAGAATTGGGCCGTTTCCTCGATGCGGACATAGTGAACTTCGATCGGATCCAGCTTAAAATCACCCAATTTCGTCGCCACGTCATCCGGCCACTTCAGGTCGTAGCGTGCCACGATCTCGGCCCCACGATGGGGTTTGACGGGAATCTTGCCCGAGGCCGTCAAGTCGCCGGGCTGCGCTTCCGCCGCTTTCGAACACTGCTGGCAGAGCTGCACGAGCAGATTCTCCGACGCCTTCAACCATTGCTCGGCCGGAGTCGTGGTGGGTGTCTCGGCCTCCTCCATGCCCTCGTGTTCCATTGACAATGCACCACGGGGAGGTTGTGACCGCGTAGTGCGACTGCGCCCAGCGGATCGTCGCGGCTTGTCTTCGCGCGGCAACATCTTGACCACGACAAGAAAGCCGGGATCCCAGAACGTGTTCGTTGAGCCGTCCTCGCCGCCGGCACGACCACCCGATCCTTCGAGCGAGATACCGCCTCCTCCTAGTCCATACCCTCCCCCGACGGATTCACGTCCGCCGGACCGATGTCCGCCGGACCGACCTCCGCCGGACTCATCGCCGCCGACGAGCGGATTGGGACCGTCCTCGAAGCGCGAACGGAGCAATTGATACACTCCCGCGCGGACCTGATCCAGCGGCATGGTACGGGCCAGCCCCAGCGTCGCGCTCTGGGGTTCCAGCGACTCGATCTTCTGGACGCGGGCGAGCACGTTGTCGACCGTCTTCGAATCCCAGAGCTTCTTGGCCAGGGGATAGATCACCTTAGGATCGTCGAGTTCAACCTCCGGGGCTTCGACGTCGAGTTGGCCTTTGTGACGAGAGCTGCCCATCGAATGCCGACCGCCAAGCCCGCCACCGATGCTCAACCCCGCTGGGCCACCTTCGCCCAACGACAATTCGCCGCCCGAGCTAGATCCGTGAAGACCCTGCGGCGAGCGCGCCGAAATCCCACCTCCTCCTTTACCGGTTTTCTTCGATCCGACGGCTTCCCAACCGCTACGGGTCTTCGAAGACCGCGTGTCCGGCGACGGCGGTTCCGGTTCTTTGTCGGCCAGGATTCCCAACACGTGCCCCAAAGCGACGGAGCTGATCTGGGTGAAGTACTCTTCCAACTTCACCTTGAGTTGTGGAGCCTCCACGGAAGCCTGATAAATGAGTAATTGCGAGGCCACGTTCTCCGGACGTGGTTGTTGTAGCATTGGGCCAAGCTGTTCCTGCTGCTTGGGCGTTGCCTTCGTGCTAAGCAAGTACCGCGTGAGTTTGACGCGGAACGATTCCGATGCCAACAGATCGACCAACCGCATGGCGTACCCGTGGAGATCCTCGGCCGACATGAGCGGTCCCGAGCCGCTGTTGCCGCCACCTCCCATTCCGATTGCCGACCGTCCCGTGCCCGGGCGACTGGACGTCGGCGCGCGCGAGGGCTCTCGGAATTTCTCCGGCCCGAGCAGAACCTGACGCATGAGAGCCTCGCCTTCGGAGGTGGGCTTCTCGAGCAACGTTTTCATCGCCAGTTGAGTAGCCTTCCAATCATCGTCGGTCGGCAGCTCGCCCGAGACAATCTTGCGAAGAACCGTGCGAGCCTGGTCCGTATCGTTCAAGACCAAGGCGTCGATGGCACACGTGATGGCTCGCTCGTCAAGCTGGGGAACTCCACGAGCCTCCGGCGGTGCGACAGGTGCGACATTGGTGTAGGTCATGGTCGCACCGATACCCAGGCGTGCCTCGGCAGCATCGCGCGACGGCGTGAATTGCGATCGCGACCCTCGAGCCGTGGGCACCAGGGCTTGGCCAGCCTCCTCGTCGGGCTCGGCCCCTGTGAGAATCGCCACCAGGATCGGCACAACCGAAGGGTCCCCGACGCGCTGGGTGGCGAGATGTTCGATCGCCTCGATCAGACGCGGATCGTGCTGCCGCTTGGCGCTGAGAAAATCCGCCTGTTTCCACTGGGCCACGTCTTCGGGTCGAGGGACTTTCTCCTTCGGTTCTTCCCGCTCCGTTGGCTCAGGCGGCGGGCCACCCGGCGAAATGTCTCCTGCCGTGGACGTGCCGCCTCCCACGGGCAGCGTGGCGGGAGCCGACGGCGTCGTGACCGGCGGCGCCGGCGGCTGGGTCCGGGCCGTTGACCGCGACGGAGTCTTTTGCGGCGCAGGCTCGGGAGCCCCACCACAACCCACCAACCAGACCATCGCCAGCCCCGCGATCATCCAGCAGCAACCGCGTCGAATCCGGTCGCCGTCAACCTTAGAGCCGTCGAAAAAACAGTGAGTTTTGCCCTGGTTTGCACTTGCCACTGGATTGCCTCCCGATCCGCAGTTCGCCATCATACACCTATTCCACACAACCTATCAGTATGGCATATTCGCTCACAAAATCCACCTTGTCTTTCACTGTGACATGACAAACAACCCAGATCGGAGGTCCCCCAATAGGAGTAGCCGGCTTGCCTTGGCCGTCGGGCGTTACCCAGGCAAACAGCGTCCGGCAGCCCATGAGTTCCCCCGCCGGGCAGATCCACTGCACGGCGCGGTTCAAGGTTGTCATTCGCGTTAGACAAAGCGACGATGGGCGTGGCGTGTGTCACGGGCGGTGAGCCGCCCTGCTCTGATCCCTCGTCCTATTCAAAGCCAGGCTTATTGGGACGCTTGTCTGAGCCAATCCGGCCGCAGCCAAAATGCACATCGGAGGCATCACCAGCGCCAGGGCCGCCGCGCCGCTGCCGGCGCCCAGGATAATCCACCCGACGGAGACCAGAATCCAGCAGCCCAGAAATCGCCAGAACGGAGTCGCGTAGTGTCCCTGGCGTAGGCCCACGACAACGGCCACCAGGGCAAGAGGCAGCCAGGGCAAGGCGCCCGTCGCGACGGCCGCCAATCGTGTCGACATCGCTCCAATACAAAAGTCCCACCGGGCGGACACCGCCGTGGCGTCCAGCCAGACCGCCTCGTGCCCATCGAGCATCGGCAGACCGATCAACCATCGGCCAAGGGCCGCCACGGCCAGGATCGCCAGAGCGACCGGATTGACGAAAAAACGCACCGCCCGCGTGTCCTGACTGATCAGAATGAAAACAAGGCAAACGCTCAGAATCGAAAACGCCGCCGCCGGCCCGAACAGCAGAAACGACAGGCCAACCGTTGCATGAAACGCCCAACAAACCACCGGATGGGTCCTCGTCGGCAATCGTCCGGGCACCTGCGCCACGGCAAACCATCCCATGGCCGAACAACCGATCGCCGACGGCCAGGTATCCACCTGAGCGCACAATACCGCGGCACTGCTGAGCCAGACAAACCCGGCAAGTAACCCCAGCCGGCTGCCGATCCAACGCGAGGTCATCAAAACGAGGACCACCGAACAAACCAGCGCTCCGACGCCGTTCCAGAGAAAGGCCACGCCGGCGATGGATCCGTTGGGCAGGACAAACAGCCAGGCAACCCCGAGCAGTCCCATGCCGGCCAGCAACAACACGAGCAGGGAGAACCGGCCCGGCCACAACGACTCGCTTCCCCCGGACAGAAAGCGGCGGTAGACGGGCGGAGCGTCGAGCGACGGTTCGTCGATCGCAAGCGACTCGGACACAAAACGCACTCCCGCGAAAACCTCGGGGCCGATGGACGGACACAAGCAAAAAGACAAGAGCCGTGGGCACCGCTTCGGAGACCCCCTGCTCCGGGGGCTCCTCCACGGGAGCAACGTCGGCTCGACGCCTGTCCCCGGGGGGATTCTAGCAACATGCGCCATCGACACCGAGGGCATTTCTTGTCACAAAGCAGGGTGTCCGGGTCAAGCCGTGCCGCTGCGGTCAGTCGGCCGGATGATAGCCGCGGGCGGGCCGCTCCGGCAGTCCTTGCGCACCGGCGCCAGACTTGTCCCACCCCCTTGCATTGAAGTATCCTTAACAGTGGGCATTCTTCGTCCGGCGCCTAACGCGAATCATGCGAACTTCGACTCTCTTCATCTTTTGGTCGTGTACGACGATCGGCCTGTCGCTGGCCGCGGCCCGGGACATCATGGGAACTCCGGCGCCACGGGCAACTGCGCGCACGGATCCTTCCCATGTTTCTTCCACCACCTCCCCGAACGCCACTTCGTCGGACAGCTCCCCGGAACGTATCAAGCGGCTCATTCACCAATTGGGCGATGCGGACTTCGCGGTCCGGCAGGAGGCGCAGGCCGAATTGGCCAAGCTCGGGTTCGTGGCTTACGAAGCGCTCGAGGCCGCACAACACGACACCGACTTGGAAATCGCCGCGCGTGCGCGTTATCTGTTGCGTCTGATGCGCGCCGACTTGACCCGACCGGGCGACCCACCCGAGGTGGCTTCGCTCTTGGCCGATTTTCGCTTCTTGCAGGAACACGAGCAAATCGCGCGTTTACAGAAACTGGCCTCGCTCGGCGACGGCCGAGGCATTCCTGCTTTGTGCCGCGTGATTCGTTTCGAGCCGTCCATGGTGTTGGCCAAGCAAGCGGCGGTGGCCATTCTCAAGCGGTACCCTTCCGAGCAGGTGACGATGGATCGCTTGGCGAAGCTGCTGCGAACCCACTTGCAGCACGGCCGGCGCTTGCCGAGCCGCTGGCTGCTCAGCTATGCCAAGTTTCACGACGCGCCCCGCGAAGCCTGGCAAGAATGGGAGAAGTGGACCAAGCAGGAACAACACCTCCTGAAACAAAAGGACCAAGACACCAGTGCGTCCGTCGTCTCGGCCCTGGTGACGCGGCAAATCGACTGGGTTCTGAAAATGGGCGGCGACTGGCAACAAATGGTCGACAGAATCCAGACGATGTTCCAGCTCCGCCGCCGGAGTGGAAAGGATGCCAAACCGCTCATCGAGTGGCTCGTCAAGCAGAAGGCCTGGGAGGTTCTTGGTATGACGCCGTCGGCGTTTGCCGACCGGCTCACACGCCACCCGCGCTCCCTCGTCTACGATTTGGCCAAGACCTATGCCGACACCGATAAAAATGCGCTGGCCGAGGCCGCCGCCGAGCGGGCCTTCCGATTCGAAGACGGCCACCCGGAACAACGACCGCGGCTCCATTACATGGCCGCTTTCGAATTGCAGCGCCAGGGGCGGTTCCCATGGGCCGAGCGGGAATATCGTCGCGTGATCGCCTCCGGCAAGCCGAGCGATCAATTCGTCCTCGGCGCCTGCATCGCGCTGGGCGAGATGCTTCACGATCAGGCCGAGGACCTCCGTGCCGCCGAAGTCATCGAACCGCTGCTCGAGACGGTCAAGGGCAAAGGCAAGTCCCCGATAGCCGGCGTCCAGATCAAGTCCCTTATGGCAAGGATGGATTATTTCCTGGCGTGCCATTGGAAAGCCAAGGGCGATCTGCAGAAGCAGCGACTCTATCTCGATGCCGGCCTGGCGATCGACCCTACCAGCATCGACCTGTTGATCGCCTGTTACCACTTGCCCGACACGGATCCCGTCTACCGCGAGAAGGTGCGCGAGCTCATCACGAAGGCAAGCCTCCAGTTGCGAACGCGCGTGTTGACCGGTCCCGATCGGACATCCGCCTGCAACCAACTGGCCTGGCTCGTGTCCAACACCGAGGGAGACTTCGACGAGGCGATTCGTCTGTCGCGCCGCTCCCTGCGCGACGAGCCCGACAACGGGGGCTACTACGACACGTTGGCTCGATGCTACTTCGCCAAGGGTGACTATGAAAACGCGGTGAAATATCAGATCAAGGCCGTCGAGCTGGAGCCGCACAGCGGACAGATCGCCAAGCAGCTTGAGCTGTTCCGCGAGACCTACCAACAGAAGACGGGCAAGCCCGCCCCCAAGCCGACCCCGCGGAAAAAACCGGCCGAGCACGCCACGTTGCGGGAACACTCCATTGGCGATTCTACCGAACTCGAGTTGGAGGACGTCATACCCTTGCCCTAGGCGAATGCGTCGAAGCTGGAAGCATACCGACATTGGCTAAAGAGAAACCGATGGAAAAACGAAGCGTCGGCGGAGTGGATCTTGCCTTTGTCGACCGCGGCCGAGGGCCCGTGCTGCTGCTGGTGCACGGTTTCCCACTGGATCATTCGATGTGGGCCGCCCAAATCGAAGACCTTTCCCAACTCTGCCGCGTGATCGCCGTCGATCTGCGCGGATTCGGCCAGAGCGGGCCTTGCGCCGGCACGCTCACCACCGAACAGATGGCCGACGACCTGGCCGCCCTGCTCGACGCTCTGGCCATCGCCCGGCCGATCACCTTGGCCGGACTGTCGATGGGCGGATACGTCGCCATGGCGTTCTGCAGGGAGTATGCCGCACGGTTGAGGGCCCTGGTGCTCTGCGACACCCGCGCGGGGTGCGACTCGCCCGAGGCGGCCCAGAATCGCCGCGAGACGGCCCAGCGCATCCTGGCCGAGGGGCCGCGGGTCCTACTTGAAGGGATGATTCCCAAGTTGTTCGCCCCGGCCACGCTCCGCGACAAGCCGCAGCTGGTCACGATGGTCGAGCAGATGATTCTCCGCGCCGATCCACCAGCAATGGCTGCCGCCCTGCTCGGCATGGCCGAAAGACCCGATTCGACCCCGCTTCTCAGTCAAATTCGCTGTCCCGTGCTGGTGCTGGTCGGCGAGCACGACGCGATCTCGCCGCCGGCCGAAATGCGCGTCATGGCCGAGGCGATCCCCGCCGGACAGTTGGTCGAAATCCCCGAGGCAGGCCACCTCTGCCCGATGGAACAACCCGAGGCGGCGGGCGCGGTGCTTAAGCGGTTTCTTGCAGCGCTTACAGAGCCGCGACCGTGAGGGAGCCGTCCTTAAGCGAACAAGACGCAAGGTGGGGCGACGAGAAGGATTGCCGGGTCGTGACCTACGATACTCAGACCGCTTCCTCACGGGCGCGGCTCGGTTTGCCGTGGCGACGGTCGCGCGCTTACGGAATCTGGAACGTCGACTGGCTCTTGACGATGGCGTAGTCGTCCGGAAAAGTATGAAACGCCTGAACGAGCAATCGGCGATCGCGACTTTCAATGTTGATGTAGCTCAGCGCGCCCAGCGCCATCCGCCCACTGGAGTCGAAGCGGTGGAGCATCCCCTGATGTTGGCCGTCTTGGGCCAACTCCTGCTGGAAGGTCCAAAAGACTTCCGGCGGGACCGGCTCGAGTTGGAAACTGACCTGATAGAGGACCCCGCCGCGACACGATACGCGTTCGTTGCGCTGACCGCGAAGCTTCGCCGAAAGGAGCCGCCGGCGCTCGGGCAGCGGATGATTGGCGCTGGTGGCCACCTCGGTCAACGTCAGCCCGGCATAGCGCCAGCAAACCACGTGACCGGCGCTGGTGATATCGATCTTGGCTTCGTACTTGCCTCGTTTCACGGTGCGCGAGGAGTAGACCTCAAAGAGCTCCGGGTGCAAGGCCCGGCCATAGAGCCGAAACACTAACTCCGCAACTTTGGGTCGAACGGTCAGCACGACAGAAACCCTCAAGCAGTCGGCAACAAGGGCGGACAATTCTCCTGGTAATACGAAAGAAACGCAACCGCCTTGGCCGTCACCGTGGCTCTCGCTCCGAAGTCACCACCCGAAACTCCGAACGTGACGAGTCACCAAGCTCCCTATTCCCAATTCCAGTAGTTCCAAGTTCTGCCGAGACCCGGCATAGTCATTCTGAGCGTAGCGAAGAATCTCCTTGGCCAGCGAGATCCTTCGCTACGCTCAGGATGACCTGCTGCGGTATCAGCCAACCAAACTTGGAACTACCGAATTCCTAATTGAAAAACCCATGCGTCTCAATAGACGTCCCGTGGTTATTTGATCCACGCTTCCCATTATAATCTCACTGGGCAAAAACCACAAAGGGTGTTTGCCGCTTGGCGCCTTTGGCAAGTGCGAAAAAAATCACAAGCGACACCGAGCAACAGGATAAAGAGAGTGTTCCCGGCGTCTTCAAAAAGCCAAAATACCTCTTGACAAATCTCCCGGCCGTGTTCTCGCGCGCGCTGGCGCGGCCGACCAGCAGTGCTAGCATCCACTCGGCAGCAACCCCACGAGAATATCGTAACCGGCGTGCGTGCCCGCCGCAATTCCGAACCCACGGTACACGAACAGGATGCAGAAGAACAAGCCGGCGATGAATCGGAACAGGAAACTCCGCGGATCAAACAGATCGCCGTAGGGCCCCACGTAATGGGCGGCGGCAAAGGCCAAGCTCGTCAGCGCCACGCCGTAGACCACGCTCCAAGCAAGCTCGACTCCCAAGCGGCGCAGGATCCAAATCGTCCCCGAGAGCAGAATGAGCCTGAAGAGAAGCTCCTCGTAGATCCCGGCGCCCAGGAACATGATCAGATTGCCCAGTCGCTCCGACACACTCGGCCCGGCGTGCTCGACCGACAAAGCGGCCGCCCGGCCAGCCGGCGTAACGAGCCCCTGCAAGAACGTAGACTGCAGCTCCAAAACCGCGCGAAGACAAACCGCCAGCACGAGACATTCGATCGCCATGCGCGCCAACACCCGCCACGAAACACGCCACGGTTGACGCGTGGTGTGGTGCCAACCCAACAGAATGCAGACGGTCAGCACGGGCAGAAGGAAATACTGCCCAAAACCGATCCAATCCAGAATCGCCCGCAGCCACACGTCGACGCCGTTGCGCGCCGCAGCGCCACTGGGCAACAAGACGCCCACCTCGTAGATCACCAGAAGCGGCGCGATGAAGACCAAGCTTGCCAACGGTCGGCGCGACGCGTGCCAATAGCCACCGCGCGGCCCGTCCGGGACAACATCCTGGGAAGCATCGCTCATCTTGACTCCACGTCATCCGCTCACAAGAGGGTATATCCACCCATTCTCATCTTCGACCCAACGCACGCTTCAGCTTGAACGACCCCGGGCGAAAAACGACGGGTAACCATGCACACTTCCGCCGGGGGCATAGCGTACCAAAGAGGGTGGCTGGGCCATAGCGCAGCGGTGGCCCAGAATCTTGCACCGTAAAGGGGGTCAGTCCCATCGTCGCGACAAAAAACACCGGTTTGCCACGTGGATGATCCACGTGCCGCGAGAACGGGACCGTCCCGATCAACACGGCCAATTGGCACGGGAAGAAAATCGGTTAAGATGGAGCCCGAAGACCATCATACATCCCACGCAACATGCCACGATGAACAACGTCCTCGAAGAAGTCTACCGGCGGCTGTTGGCGGCCTACGGCCCACAGCATTGGTGGCCGGGCCAATCGCCGTTCGAGGTCATCGTCGGCGCGATCCTCGTGCAGAACACGAGTTGGAAAAACGTCGAGCGCGCGATCACGAACCTCCGCCAGCGCGACCTGCTCGAGCCCCACGCGCTGTTCGACGTGCCCCTTGAAGAGCTCTCCGAGCTGATCCGCCCGGCCGGCTACTACCGCATCAAGGCCCGGCGGCTCTCCAACCTGCTGCGGCTGATCGTCGAAAGCTATGACGGCGATCTCCGCGCGATGTTCGCCGTCGACATACCGACCTTGCGCGAGGCGTTGCTCGGCGTCAGCGGCGTCGGGCCCGAAACGGCCGACTCGATCCTGCTTTATGCCGGCGATTTGCCCGTCTTCGTGATCGACACCTACACCCATCGCGTGATGGCCCGCCACGGCTGGGTCGAACCGGAAATCGACTACCACGGCCTGCAGGAGTTTTTCGAGCTGCATCTCGCCGAGGACGTCAAGCTGTATAATGAGTATCACTCGCTGTTGGTCCGCGTGGGCCACCGCCACTGTCGCAAGACGCCCAAGTGCGACGATTGCCCCCTGGCCGACTTGTTGCCCGAGGGCGGACCGCTTGAACCGGAATGGTAAACGAAATTCTAGGGTGCCATGCCCTCGCTTGCGTGGGCATGCTCAGTTGTCGAAAGACATGCCCACGCAAGCGAGGGCATGCCACCCAATGCTTGAAACGCCGTAGTAGACGAAACCATGTCCCTATTCGAACCGGGTGAACAGGCCCACCAGGCCGCGGCCATGCCGCTGGCCGCGCGGATGCGCCCGGCGAGCCTCGACGAGTTCGTCGGCCAGGAGCACTTCCTCGGCCAGGGCAAGCTCCTGCGCCGGCTCCTGGCGGCCGATCGGCTCGGCTCGGTGATCTTCTACGGCCCACCCGGCACGGGCAAGACGACCCTGGCCCGGCTGCTGGCCACCGAGAGCCAAAGCCATTTCCACCAGCTCAGCGCCGTGGCCAGCAACGTCCGCGAGCTTCGCGGCGCGCTGGCCGAGGCCCGCGACCGGCTCGCGGCCGACGGACAAAAAACGCTGCTGTTCATCGACGAGGTGCATCGCTTCAATCGGGCCCAGCAGGACGTGCTGCTGCCCGACGTGGAAAACGGCATCGTCGTGCTCGTGGGCGCGACGACCGAAAACCCGTTCTTCACGATCAACAGCCCGTTGGTGAGCCGATCGCGGATCTTTCAATTCGAGCCCCTTTCGGCGGAGCACATCAAGACGCTCATCCGCCGCGCGCTGGCCGACGAGCGTCGAGGGCTGGGCGGCCGCGACGTGCGGTTGGCCGACGACGCGCTAGAGTTTCTGGCCGAAGCCAGCGACGGCGACGCCCGGCGGGCGCTGTCGGCGTTGGAGATCGGCGTGCTTTCGAGCCAGTCCGACCCGGTCGAGTTTACCCGGGAGCTGGCCGAAGAATCGGTCCAGCGCAAGGCCGTCGAGTACGACCGGCAGGGCGACGCCCACTACGATTCGATCAGTGCCCTGATCAAGAGCATCCGCGGCAGCGACCCGGACGCCGCGCTCTACTGGCTGGCCCGAATGCTCGAAGGGGGCGAGGACGTGCGGTTTCTGGCCCGGCGGCTGGTGATCCTGGCCAGCGAGGACGTAGGCAACGCGGCACCGGCCGCGCTGGGGTTGGCGGTGGCAACGGCCCAGGCGTGCGAAATCGTCGGCCTGCCCGAGTGCCAATTGAACCTGGCCCAGTTGGTTACCTATCTCGCCTGCGCTGCCAAGTCAAACGCAGCGACGATCGGAATTGGTGAAGCCCGGCACGACGTCCGCGAGGGCCGCCTGCTGCCCGTGCCGGTCCACCTGCGGGACAAGCATTACGCCGGGGCGAAGCGGCTCGGCCACGGAGAGGGCTACCAGTATGCCCACGACCATCCCGACGGCATCGCCGCGCAGGACTACCTGGGCGTCGAGCGGGAATACTACCGCCCGGTCGACCGCGGCTACGAGCAGGAGCTGGCCCGCCGGCTCAAGGAAATCCGCGCCCGGCTCCGCCAGCGGCGGCAGGACGATTGACGTCGGGCGCAGAATCCCTCGTTCTTTCTGCCCCATCCTTCCCATACTTCCCTTTTTGCCCTCGGTTTCTTTGTATGTGAGCCGGTTTCGGACAACGAGGAGAATCGGCCCGTGATCGATGAACGGCCCCATTTGGTGTAGCGTCGCCTGGGCGATTCTCGTATGATTCGGCCGCTTCCGCTGGTTCGGCACTGGCGCCCGACCGGAAGAAGCTGCTGGTTCAGAGCATGGCCAGGACGACGATGGTGGCCGTGATGCCCAGGATCCCCAGGACGATCCACCAGACGGGCCGACCGGCCCAGAGGTAGCCGCCCGAGCCGGGCGTGATATAGGCACCACAGACCGGGCAGCGCGGGGCGTCTTCATAGACGTCCGCGCCGCACTCGGGACACGACGCCGCCGGCGTTTCGTCGTCCTCGTCGTCGTCGGGCGCGTCGGGATATTCGTAGTCTTCCAGTTCGCGGCCCGGCCGGTCGAACCACGGGGAGTCGCTCATCATGGGTGTTGTACTCCGGTGGGCGGTTGTAATGGATGCGGTAACCAGTGAGAGCCAGTGATAGTAGTTTCAAGTTTGGCTGGCTGACACCGTCGCAGGTCATCCTGAGCGTAGCGAAGGATCTCGATGGTCCACGGAGATTCTTCGCTGCGCTCAGCAGTGACAATACTGCGCTCAGCAGTGACAATACCGGATTCCAGTAAAACTTGGAACTACTGAGTGATAGATTGAACGCTTAATCAATGATTCGTCAAGGAGGACGATCATGAATGCGCTGAAAACGCTGTTTGTGGCCGCGTTGTTGGTGGCAGGCCTTTATGGGGTCTATCTGTTTCTGAACCACGACCCGACGGCGGTCAGCCCGCCCGAGGCCGCCGAGGGGTGGGATGCCGGGCTTAAGATCGACCCCGGCACGTCGACCGGCGTCCCCTCGCGATGGAACTCCGACCCGTCGTCCCGCTCGTCGGCTCCACCGCTGGCGTCCATTCCAGCCCGAGGGCGTGCAAATACTGCCGCGCCCGGTGCGACGCAAACCGGCACCCCGCCTGGTTCGACGGCTCCGCTTTTCAATCCGGGCCCGGGCGTCCGTTCCAAGTCGGGATTGGTCCCGCCACCGACACGTGCAACGACGGCGGCCGGCTCGGGCAGCCCCGCCCCGGGGCCAACCTCCGGCTCGATCGCCCCGTCGTTCGCGGCGGCGCCGCCGGTGGGTCCTTCGGCCGTTTCCCCGGCCGAGGCCTCCGAGTTGGCCCAATCGGCCGGCTTCGGTCAACCGTCCGCAACCGGGCTGACCGCCAGAGCCCCAAGCGTCGTGGGCACACGGCCGGTTGAGACCGGCGTAGGCGCACCCCTCGCAGCGCCCGCCAACCGGGAAGATCATGCGACCTTCATGCGCCGGGTCCAGGAGACCTTGGCCGCCAACCGTCTGGCCGATGCCCATCTGATGCTCAGCCAGCGCTATCACGACCCGAGCGTCAGTCCGTCCGAGGCCCGCGAGATGGAACGATTGCTCGACCGCCTGGCCGGCACGGTGATCTACTCGCGAGAGAGTCTGCTCGAAGCGCCCTACGAGGTGCTCTCGACCGACACGCTCGCGTCGATCGCCCAGCGTTACAACGTACCGCCCAGTTTATTGGTCAAGATCAACGGGCTCGATCCGAACGTGCCCTTGCGGCCGGGCCAACAGATCAAGGTGGTCCGTGGACCGTTCGAGGCGATCGTCGATTTGAGCCGGTATGAGTTGACCCTGATGCTTGCCGGGAACCGTTACGCGGGCCGTTTTGCCATTGGCGTGGGGCCCGAGCTGCGGCAAGAAGGTACCCTCATGGTCACCGACAAGAAAGATCTTTCGGTCCTGGCCACCGACGGCCTGGCCCCGCCGGACGGCTCGCGCGGGACGCGATGGATCGGGCTGGGGGAACACACCGGCTTGCACGGGACGAACGTGCCGGAGACACTCGGCCGGCCGACCCGCCACGGCTGTATCGTCCTGGGCCGCCGGGATATCGAGGATCTGTACGATATCATGTCGATCGGCTCGAAGGTCACCATCCGCCGCTGAGCATCCGCGGCGGACAATTCTTCAATTCTCCGAGTGGGGCCCTTTTCGTTGACTCTCGAAGCTGCTATACAGGTCGCAGCCTCTAGTGACGCTCGCGTCTCCAGCTCTGCAGCACGGAAAGGCCCTAACGTGTACGACAAAGAAGCTCTGGTCGCCTTGGTTCGGCACAAGTCGCTGAAGTTTGGCAATTTCACGCTCACCTCGGGCAAGAAGGCCCGCTACTATCTTGACGGCAAGCAGGTGACCCTGGACCCTCATGGTGCGAGGCTGATCGCCGAGGGGATTCTGGATCTTTTGGCCGAGCGGGAGATGCCCGATGCAATCGGCGGCATGTCGATCGGCGCCGACCCGATTACGGCGGCCGTGGTGACCATGTCATCCGTCCGTGGAACACCGCTGGCCGGCTTCATGGTTCGCCGAGAGCCCAAGGGCCACGGAACCAACCAGTATATCGAGGGGCCGGTCAAGCCGGGCGACAAGGTCGTGATCGTCGAGGACGTCGTGACCACGGGCGGCTCGTCGCTTGCGGCCATCGAGCGAGCCAAGCTCTTCGGGCTCGAAGTGACCGGCGTGGTGGCCATCATCGATCGCATGGAAGGCGGAGCGAAGGCCTTCGCCGAGGCCGGCTACGAACTGAACAGCCTGCTTTCGATCACCGATTTCGGCATCAGCCAGCCGGGGTAGATCGATTCCAGGATAGGTGTGGTGGTGGGTGCCACGGGCATCCTGCCCGTGCTGCTGTTCACTGAGCGCTGGCGCCAGTGGCACCCGCTGCAATGGAAGGCCTCTATTCCTCCGCTTCGGCTTCGTAGATGAATCGGTAGTGCAAGCCCCCTTCGGTGGAGCAAGCGGAGTATCGCACCGGTTTGCGACTCACGGGCGGCTGGATCTGGATGGCGCCGCACGTTCCTTCCTTGGTGATGAACAGGAACGACACGGTCAGCTTGGCGTCGTACTCGCCCGTTTTCTCGTCGATCTGGGCAAGGGGACCTTCCCAGGGCTCGGGCAGCTCGAGTCTCTTCGTCTCGCGGAGTTCCTTCTCGAGGTGCTCATAGCGGTCGTTCGCGATCCGCCACACCTTCATGCCCACCGGCGCAAAGGCGTAGACCAACTTGTCGCTCTCCGGCGGCTTGATCCGGATGTTGATCAGATCGACGCCTTCCCGCTTGGCCCACGCGAGCAGTTCGTCCGAGGGCTCAAGGCCCGGTGATTGCTTCATGAGCTTCCGCGAAGGCCGTGGTCCGCGTCCGCTGTCGAGGTCTTTAAAAGCATTCCTTGGCGACTGGTCGAAGGATGGGTTGTAGTAATTGCTCGATCCACCTTCCACGACCACCCGCGGTCCCGTTGGAAAGTCCGCACGCGCAGCGGCCGGCGCCGCGGGGATCGATCGTGCATAGTCGTCCAAGGCTTGCTCAATTTCGTCGAGTTGGGCGTCCGCTTCATTCTCGACGTACTGCTGCCAGTGTTTCGACCACCAATCGGCCCAGCGCCGCGCGAGCTTCAAGTAGAGCTGTTGCTGGACCCGCTGTCGCGACGCCCCGTCCGCAAGAGACACGAAGTTGAGCTCCATCCAGCCGTGCCTCTGGCCGGTTATCTTGGCCAGCGCCGGCATGATCTCGCGAATCGGGCGCCCGTAGCCGAACCAGGACCCACGGTCACCTTTATCGTTGTCGTACCGCTGCATGAACTGCTGAAGCTCTGGGGCATTCTTGACGATCACGCCATGATCGCTGCGTGACGGTTGCAGCATACGCGGAATCGCGCGGATCAGCGCCGGCACCGACCGCGGGTCACCTATTCCACGCAAGACGAATCCCAGCGCCCGCAATGTTTCTTCTCTTTCGGTTCGATCAAGTTCTTCCGTCAGTTTCGCAACCGCCGGCTTGCCGATCTGAATCAGTTCGCGGATGGCCGCCGCCCATATCGCTTCGTTCTCCCCGATCTTGTAGATCCGTAGTACCACCAAGCCGGCTTCGATGCGTTGGGCCAACGCGGCGGACGGATCGGATTGCAGCACGTCTAGGGCCGTTTCCATGCGGTTCCGTCTTGACTCTTTCTCCTCTTTGTCCATCCGCAGCATTTCCATATCGGCGGGCGACAATCTGCTGCTCCACCCGGGGACGGGTGGGTCACCGTCTTTGCGTTTTGGACATCCTTCGGGCGGTTTGGAGTTCCAACCCGGCGCGAGCTTGACGGGACCGGCTGGATTCCCTTGGGCATCGGCGACGTAGCGCACGCCCTTGATCGCGTCAATGACCTCCATGCCCTCGGTAAACGGCACCATTAGATCGGCGCGCGTCACCGTGCCCTGCTCAATCCGCAACACTTCTGTTTCACGGACTCCGACCGTATCGGGAAACAGCGACATGAACCCGGTCTCCCTCAGCTTGATGGGCATCCACACATCGCCCACAAGCCGACTTTCTTCCACCACGAGCTTCTCCGTTTGCCACCTCGGGTGTGCGCTTTCCGGCGGACTATCATAACGAGCGTCATAGCGGATAGGGAGGAACCCCTTGCGAGGATCGAGGAGGTACACTCGTTTGCCTCCCGGTTTTTCTGCCCGCGCCGATTGCCAAGGGAGGGTAAGCCGTACCTTGTCACCAGCCGCCGGCGCTTCGATTTCAAACTCGTCCTTGCGTTCCAGAAGGTATGAGAACAGAAAGTTCCCCCACTCCATCACGTGATGCAACTCAGAACGGCCAGTCTTGTCGGTTATCCAACAACGGTAGCGATCGAGACTAACCGGCTCGAAGGGATAGCGGACAAAACCGCGTGTCGGTATCTTCTTGTCCTTGGAAATCGTCCTGTCCCGTCCCAGTCCTGCCTCACAATCGGCGGCCATCGAACGGCTTTCCCATGGTTCGGTATCCTGGCGATTTCGATATGTGTCCGTGTCGATCCGAAAGGAATCTCCCAGCCGCCAATGCCGGTACCGCCGGCGTTGACCTGAAGAAGTTTCCAACGGTTTGCCCGGTTCACCGTCGAGACTGTGGTGGCTTCTCGCAACCTGTTCCGTGTCATAGTAAAGGTTTTTCGCATGCTCTAGACGACGCTGAAAAACGCGAACCAACAGCGCCCGTTGCTCTTCGGCCGAGAGCCGGCTGAACTCCTCGGCCGACATCGAGACGGTCCGCAACTCCTTCGGCCCGGCCGGCTGATTTGCCGGATCAGCCTTCGCCGGTTCCGGGGAGTCTTGTGTGTCGGCAGCGCCGGCGACCTTCGGCGTCGGTTCGGCCTGGGCCACGCAACGGCGCGGCCCAACGCCCACCAGGCCGACTACGCCCGTGCCTAATAGCCCTCCGACGATCACGAGTGCCAGGCAAAGGTACCCGGCCCTGGTCGACAGCGAGCGAGACGTGTCCATGATCCGCGCGATTCGCCGGGCCAGCATTGAGCGAAACGACACGATGCCTACACCCGCCGCGGCCAGCGACGACGAGGAAAGCTCGGCGATGCTGACCAGCCCGCGGGCGTACGCCCGTCGATCGCCGCCGTGCTGGACGACATAGTCGTCGCACACTTCTTCGGCCGTCGTCTGCAGCCGGCGGATAAGAATCCACAACAGCGGTTGAAAGAAGCAGACCGCAATCGACAATCGGCCAAGCAGCTTCCAGTGGCAGTCGCGGCGACGCAGGTGCGCCAACTCGTGAATCAGCACGTCGCGAAGCCTCATCGCCAGAGATGCCTCCGGCAGCAGCACGGCCGGGCGACGCAGCCCCGCCAGACACGGACTCTGCAAGTAGGGGCTGTGTTTGACCTCGGGTGGGACAACCCGCATCAGCGAGGCCACCTGGCGGCACACGCCGACCGTGTCCGGCTCCGCGCGGGCCGCCGACGCTCGAAGCCGCCAGAGCCGACGGGACGTGACCACAAGCCGCAGGCCAAGCACGCCGGCCGTAACGAGCCAGGCCAGGCAAACACACGATGCGACGAGCCCGAATCGGTGGATGACCGGCGCGGGTCTCCTCGGAGGCTCCAGCGCCGGAGACGCGTGCCGCCCCGGAGCCGTCTCCGCCGCCGGCGAAGCCGTCAACTCCCCGCCTGCCGGCGCGATCGGAACCTCGGGCAATTTGTCCGCCACCGACATGTCGACCGTCTCGGCCGCCGTCGTCGGCGCGGGCCGGACAACCTGTCCCACGTCTCTCTCGGGTATCAGTTCATCGTCGGCAATGGCCGTCGCTTCGGGTACCTCCGGCATGCTCCAGGCAACAGGCAGAGGGATCGACCAGCCGGAGACACCCGAGCGAGTCAGCCCCCAGGTGATCAAGGGGCAGACGAGAACGGCAACCAGAGTCGTGCGGCAGACGACCGACTGGGCGGCGGGACCTCGACGCCGCAGCAGCCAGGCGACGGATAATCCCGCGACCAACAGCAGCGAAGATTGAACCAGCCAGTTCAGCCCCAGCCCCGCAAGAGCCGCGGCGCCGTCGAGTAGCGATGTTGGTAGGCGGCCGCTCATGAAAAGTCCCCTATGGGGTCTTGCCTTGCCGGTCGATCAGCCGGCGGATTTGACTCAACTCTTGCGACGAAATCCTCTCGTTCTCCAGCAGATGCGTGACCAGTTCCCCCACGTCGCCCCCAAAAACGCGATGGAGAAGATCACGCGTTGCGCTGGATCGATAGTTTTCTTCCTGGACCAGGGGGAAGAACACAAAGGTTCGGCCCTCGGTCTGGTGGCCTGCGGCCTGCTTGTCCTCCAGGCCGCGAAGGAGCGTCTGGACCGTGCTGTGGGCGACGCTCTCCGACTCGCCGAGCGCATCGGTGATCTCCCGGGCCGTCGCGCGACCCTTCTCCCAAAGGATTTGCATGATCTTCAACTGCATCCGTCCCAATTGTCGAGGCTTCATGACGGTTCACTCCTGTCCACGGGCCGATCGTTTAGTAGACTAAATTTAGCAGAGTAGATGATCGGTGTCAACAGGCAACCGAGGAACTTATGAGGAATTTATTTGTCAGCCATTCGCGCTGGTTGGAACTGCCATCGAGCAAAGCCCCGCGCCGCTGAACAGTCCGGGAGGCACAAACCCCACATGCAGGGGGGCACTCCGCCCAAGAACTAGACCCTGTACCCGGTTTCAACCGATGAAGTCCAGGTACAGCACTTCGCGGGATCATGTTGGCGGTGCTCATGGAAACTTCGCTTCACCGGGAGTTGAAATCGCTCTATGCCCCAGAAGGTGCGCGGCTTGAAGTGCCCGTTTGCACGTATCGCATTGACGTGGTCCAGGGCGACCGGCTCGTCGAAATCCAGCACGGCTCCCTGGCGGCCATCCGCGACAAAGTCCGCCGGCTGTTGGAAGACCATCAGGTCACGGTCGTCAAGCCGATCGTGGTCCGTCGCCTGTTGATCAAACGCAACCGAAAAGGCGGCCCCGTCACCGACCGGCGAATGAGTCCCAAACGGGGCAAGGTGCTCGACCTGTTCGACGAGTTGGTCCATTTCACGCGGGTCTTTCCTCACAAAAGACTCACGCTCGACGTCCCGCTGGTGGACATCGAGGAATGGCGCCGGCCGGGCCACGGCCGACGTCGACGTTGGCGCCGGCGCGACCACGAGATCGAAGACCAGAAGCTGTTGGCCGTCCACCAGACACTTCGGCTGCGGACCACGTCCGACCTGAAAGCGCTGGTCCCCTGCCGGCTGCCGCGGCCCTTCCACACGGGCCATCTGGCCGAGGCGCTCGGCGTCGAGCGGTGGATTGCCCAGCGGATCGCCTACTGTTTTCGCGAGATGGGCACGGCGCGCACGGTCGGCAAGCAGGGCAACGCGCTGCTGTACGAATTCGGCGATGATGCTTGATCCTGCACTGGGTGGCACCGATGATTTTCCGTGATCGGTGCTGCCAGTGCGCCGGGTCTTTCGGAAAATCGTCGGTGTTGCGAAGCAACGAGAGGTCGTGCTCAGGAATCGGAAAAAAACCTCTTGTCGCTTCGCGACACCGACGATTCTGCGTTCATGGCGTTGTCCAATGGTGTCGACTATCGCGCAGAATCATCGGTGCTACCCACTTTCGGTTTACCCGTGGCTCTGTTGATAGATGGCCTGAAGCAGCGACTGCACGTCTTTGTACTTCTTTTTCGCCGACAGGACCGCGTCCAACAGCCGCCGGGCGTCCGACTCGCTGTGGCCCAGGCTGCGCAAAACGTCGAACGTCTCGGAGATGACGTCCGGCTCGACCTCAGTTTCGACTTCCGCCCGGGCGACCATCAGCGCGAACTTCGGCACCTTGCGCCGCAGCTTGGCGATGATCCGTTCGGCCATGGCCGGTCCGATGCCGGGCAGCGCCGAGAGTGCCTTGGCGTCCTGCTCTTCGATCGCCGTGGCCACTTCTTTGACCGAACGGACCATCGCCCGCAGCGCCTTCTTCACGCCCACGCCGTCGACCGAGCAGAACAACTCGAAGAATTCCCGCTCGACCTCCGTGAGAAAGCCGATCACCCGGGGCGTCAACCGCCCCTGCATCGGATTGCCTTCGAGGTACTCGATCGTGTGCAGGCTGATCTCCTGATTCAATTCAAGCTGCAACTGGCGGCGCGTAAACTCGGGGATACGGACTTCGTATTCCATCGGGCCGACGCCCAAGGTCAGGGCGTCGTCGCGCAAGGCCAGAAGCTGTCCGGTGATTTTGGTGATCAAAATACATCTCCCAAGCGGATTCCGGCCGGCAAGCCGACCGCAAACGTCGGGCAAGCCCGACCGCTAAACGAACAACTCAATCCCAAATCCCGAAATCCCCAAATCCCTCACTCCCCACTACCCACGCAACTCAGCCGGTCGCGTCCTTAAGTAGTAATGGCACAGGGCGATCGCCAGTGCGTCGGCCACGTCGGGTGGCTCCGGCGGAGCGCTGAGTCCCAATTCGTGCTGAATGGCCAACTGGATCTGTGTCTTCGACGCGCGGCCCGAGCCGGTCACGATCTTCTTCACCTGCGTGGCCGAATAGTGGACCACCGGAATGTCGGCCTGGGCCGCGGCCAGGCAAATCACACCCCGGGCGTGGCCCATCAGGATGGCCGTCCTCGGACGCCCGTAGTGCGAATAAAGCTCCTCGACGGCCATGGCGTCCGGATGGAGCGCACGGATCACGTCGGTCACACCGCGGTGGATCTGTTCGACCCGGGCGGTAATCGACCCGCGCGATTTTGCTCGCACCACACCGGCCTCGCAAAGACTGGGCCCGTTGTCGTCGCAGTCCAACACGCCGTAACCGGTCGTGTTCAAGCCGGGATCAATGCCGAGGATACGCATGGGAAAAAAGAGATTGGGGATTAGGGATTGGGGATTAGTGGCACTTGTTCACCCTTCACCCTTCTTACTTCGCACTTCTTACTTCGCACTTCTTACTTCGTACTTCTCACTTCGTCCATTCGGTGCCGTCGGGCCGATCTTCCAGCGTGATGCCGAGCCGGCCCAGCACGTCGCGAATCTGGTCGGCCGTGGCAAAGTCCTTATTCTTTCGTGCCGCCGCACGCAGGTCGATCAAGAGTTGCATCAGGTCGTCGACCAGCCCATCGTCGGCGGTGCCCTTCTCTTCGACCGGCCGGCGGAACAGTCCGAGGATGGCGCCCAACTCGCCGAGGGTCGTCGCGCCGCGTCGGAGCGATTCCAGCGCGGCGGCCTTGCCTTTGACCGACGTTTCGAGTTTTTCATCGTCGACGAACTTGTTGAGCCGTCGGACCAGATCGAACAGCGCGGCGGTGGCCCCGCCCGTGTTGAAGTCGTCGTCCATGGCCTCGATGAAGGCTCCGCGGTGCCGGGCCACGTCGGCCAGCAGCGCGTCGCCGCCGGGATCGAAGTCGCCCTCGGGCCGGGTGGCCGCCGCCGGCAAGGAGTAGAAACTTTCGCCTGCAACACGCTGGTAGCGTTTGAAGAACCGGTAAAACGTCTCCAGCCCGGTGCCTACTTGCTCGATGCGCTGGTGGCTGAAGTCGATGGGCCGGCGGTAATGGGTCGAGAGGAGAAAGAAACGGATCGTCTCGCCGGGGAACACTTTGAGCATGTCGCTGAAGGCGTCCGAACCCTTCGACTTGCTGATTTTTTCGGCCTCCTGGCTTTCCAGATCACCTTCGGCGGCGGCCCGGGTTTTGCGTCCGCCGACTTTGCCCACCTCGCTCGTGGCCTGCATCAGGCCGTTGTGCATCCAGTATTTGGCCATCGGCCTGCCGTGGGCCGACTCGCTCTGCGCGATTTCGTTTTCGTGGTGTGGGAAGACCAGGTCGAGCCCGCCGCCGTGGATGTCGAACGTCTCGCCCAGCAGACGCCCGCTCATGGCCGAGCATTCGATGTGCCAGCCCGGCCGGCCGTCGCCCCAGGGGCTCTTCCAGGAGGGCTCGCCCGGCTTGGCCGCTTTCCAGAGCGCGAAATCGGCGCTTGCTCGCTTTCGCTCGGCCGTGCCTCCGCCCAGGCCCCGCATGTCCTCGATCGAGCGCCCGCTGAGCTTGCCGTAGTCCTCGCACTTGCCGATCTCGAAATAGACGTCGCCGTCGGACTCGTAGGCGAACCCCTTCTCGACCAGCGTGGCCGTCAACTGGATGATGGCGTCCATGTTGTCGGTGGCCCGGGGAAAGTGGTCGACCGAATCGACACCCAGTTCGTCGAGGTTGTTCATGTAGTCGGCCGTCATCTCGGCGGCCAGATCGGCCATGGGCATGCCGCGGCGGCTCGACTCGTCGATCAGCTTGTCGTCGACGTCGGTCACGTTGATCACCAGCGTCGTGTCGTAGCCGCTGTAGACGAGATAGCGTTTAATGGCGTCGAAGATGACCGGCCCGACCATGTGCCCGATGTGGCTCGGCTTATAGACGGTCGGCCCACACAGGTAGATGCCGACCCGGCCGGGCGTGACCGGCTCAAGCGGTTCTTTCGACTTGGAGAGCGTATTGTAGACTCGGATCATTGTTTGGGGATTTCGGGATTGGGGGATTTAGGGGTTGAGTTGTTCGTTTAGCGGTCGGGCTTGCCCGACGTTTCCGGTCGGCTTGCCGACCGGACGGTACGAAGCACCAGCATTGTCACGTTTTCTCCAATAGCACGACGCACTCGGCGGCAATCGTTTCTTCGCGACCCACCGGCCCAACGCCCTCGGCCGTCTTGGCTTTTACGTTGATCCTTCCGGGAATGCCACCGAGGATCTCGGCCAGCCGGTCGCGGATCGCTTCGCGATAGGGACCGATCTTGGGCGATTCGGCGAACACGGTGCAATCGAGGTTGGCCAACCGCCAGCCGGCCGCCGTGACTCTTTGCCACGCCGCAGTGAGCATCTCGGCCGAATCGCGTCCCTGGTTCGTCGGATCCGTATCGGGAAACATCTGCCCGATGTCACCCAGCGCGGCCGCGCCCAGCACGGCGTCGGTCACGGCGTGCAGCAGCACGTCGGCGTCGCTATGCCCCAGCAGCGCCTTTTCGTGGGGGACGTCGATCCCGCCGAGCCGCAAAGGGCCGCCCGGCCCAAGCCGATGGCTGTCGTGTCCGATGCCGATTCGCACGGTGTTTTTTACCAGATCAAATGGTTAGTGATTTTGAAACCACAGATGGACACAGATAAACACAGATAAATGGAGGTAGGGTACCGGGTGCCACTGGCTCTGCCAGTGCATGACCGCCGACACGCCCGCGCGGCGATTATACCGCGACATCTCGCTTCGGACAACGCGAGCTTGCTCCACTAGGCAGGCCGATTGGCTTGACATACCCCCGCCATTGCGGGAAGCTATCCCGATAGCGACCGGGTTGGGGACTGTCCCGATTTTCGCGCAGCGAAAATGGGACTGTCCCCCTCCGAGAGAACAATCCCCAAGCCGGAACTTGTGCCATGAGCACCACTAAGCCGCCGAAATCGCAGTCGAGCAGTGGCACGCTGCAGATACAATCCCGGTCAAAGAAATGGATCCGCCGAGTGATCACGGTCTTCATCCTGCTGGTCCTGGGCACTGCCTTGCTGCTGCCACTGATTTGCGAACGGCGTGTGGCAAATCCTGTATTCCAGTGTGTGAACAATCTCCACAACCTCAACATAGCCCTGCTCAACTACGAATCGGACTATGGCACTTTCCCCCCGGCTTACGTGGCCGACAAGGATGGCAAACCGTTGTATAGTTGGCGGGTATTGCTCTTGCCCTATTTCGATAGACAGGACCTGTACGAACAGTTTCATTTGGACGAACCGTGGGACAGCCCCCACAATCTACCGTTGTCCCAAACCGATTTCCGTCTGTTTCATTGTCCAAGCGAGCCAACCACAGTACCCGGTCAAACGAGTTACGTGATGGTGGTCGGCCCCGGCATGATTTCCGAGGGCACACGATCGTATGGCCTAAAGGACATCACGGACGGCCCGGCCACTACCATCCTTCTGGTCGAGATGGCCGGCTCGGGCATCCACTGGGCCGAGCCCCGCGACCTAGATGTTTCCAACGCCACCGTCGTGCCCTGCGACTCGGACAAACACGGCCTGCGGAGCTGGCACCCCGGCGGGGTCAACGTTTCCTTTGCCGACGGCCACATAGACTTCCTTGACGAAACGATCGATCCGAAACTGCTCCGCGCACTCTTAACCAGAAACGGTGGCGAAGACGTGAACGCGTTTAATGAACAGGGCAATTGATGCTGCTTCGTGATGCGTGCAAGCACGCATCCTACTAATCCCCAATCCCTAATCCCCAATCCCTAAGCGTGAATTTCGCCTACAGTTCCAACGCGTACACGAACTACTCGATCGAAGAGGCGATCGCCCGGATCGCCACGCTCGGCTATGCCGGGATCGAGATTCTGGCCGACGTGCCCCACGCCTGGCCGGCTGACGTGACGCCGCAGAGGAAGCAGTTGATCGGCCGCGAGCTTGCGCACCACGGCATCCAGATCGCCAACGTCAATGCCTTCATGATGCGTGGGGCCGAAGATCCGCGTCATCCCTACTGGTATCCGTCGTGGATCGAGCCGGTGGCATCTAAGCGTGCCCTTCGCCGGGAACACACGAAGAAGGCGCTGCGGCTGGCCGCCGACCTGGGCGCGCCGTCGATCCAGACCGAGCCGGGCGGACCCCTGGACGAAGACCAGTCGAGAGAGAGAGCCCTGACCGTCTTCTATGACGAACTGATGCCGTGTGCCGAGTTGGCCGAGCGACTTGAAGTGTTTCTGCTCATCGAGCCGGAGCCCGGCTTGCTGATAGAACGGTTCGAGCAGTACCTGGCGCTGGCCGATCGGGTCGACTCGCCCTGGCTGGGCTTGAACTTCGACATCGGCCACGCCTACTGTGTCGATGAAGCACCCGAGCAGTGGATCCCACAGCTTGCCGAGCACACCAAGCACTACCACATTGAGGACATCGCCGCATCGCGCGAGCACGCCCATTTGGTGCCGGGCCGCGGGGCTATCGACCTGCCGGCCGTGCTGCGGGCGATTCGCGCGACGGAATACACCGGTTTTGTAACGGTCGAGCTTTATCCGTATGTCGACAACCCCGATGCGGCCGGTCGCGAGGCAAAGGACTACCTGGAAGGCATTATCGCTGAGTTCGAGTGACCCGAAGCCGTAAAGGATTTCCGTTCTGGAACCACAGATGAACACAGATGAACACAGATAAGGTATACAGTTGAGACACCGCGCAAAAAATGGGTTAGAACTCTTGATCGGCAACCGACAGCCATATCCTGCGATAGTCGAAGCAAAGCTCATCTGCTTCTTCGACCTACCTCATCTGTGTATATCTGTGTTCATCTGTGGTTCCCTTTCTTCATTTGCAGGTTGAGTGAGCAGTCGTGTTGCGTGACTATCTCGAGTTGATTCGCCTGCCCGCCGTCTTCACCGCGCCGGCCGACGTGGTGATGGGCTTCTTCTTCGTCACACAGGTGGCCGATTTCGATGCGACGGCCGCGTTGACCCTGGGCCTGTTGGTCACCGCCTCGTGTCTGCTCTACTCGGCCGGCATGGTGATCAACGACCTATGTGACTATCGGGAGGATTGCCGCGACCGGCCCGAGCGCCCGTTGCCCTCGGGCCGTGTTTCGCGCCGCGCGGCGGACCGGCTGGGTGTGCGGCTCCTGGTCGCGGGCGTTCTGACAGCGGTGATTGTCTCGGTGATCGTCGACTCGGCAGCGTGGGAAATGGCTGTCTGTCTGTGTTGTGTGATCGTAGGGTACGATCTTATCCTGAAACGAACGTTGGCCGGCCCGCTGACCTTGGGTATCTGCCGCGCACTCAACGTTCTTCTGGGCATGAGCGCGGTCGGTGAAAACTGGGAATTCTGTCACTTCTACATCGCCGGGATGATCGGACTTTTCGTTGTTGGCGTTTCGGTCCTGGCCCGAGGTGAGGCCGGGCGGAGCCGTCGGGCGGTCGTTCTGCTGGGCATCATCCTCATGATGGCCGCCGTGGGCCTCTTGGCATGGCTGCCCAACTGGCGGCCATTGCTCGTGCAATCGACCCACTGGTACTTGTTCGTCGTGCTGATGGCGATTCTCGTTGCCTGGCGGTGTCATCCCGCGATGGTCAATCCCGCGCCGGCGGTCGTCCAGCGGACGGTCGGCCAGAGCATCCGCGCGCTGGTGGTCCTCGACGCGGCCATTACACTGGCCGTGGCGGGCGCCGTGCCGGGCGTGGCTGTCTTACTGTTGCTGGTGCCAAGCGTGCTTCTCTCGCGGTGGTTCTACTCAACGTGACCGGCAGCCGACGCCCACTCCCCTTGCACAATCGGCGCACAGCGGACACACTGTTGGGAGAAACGTCGGGCAAGCTCGACCGCTAAACTGCCTACTGCCTACTGCCTACTGACATGTATCTGGGTTACAACACCAACGGACTTGCCCAGCACGATCTGTCGGATGCCGTCGCGCTTCTGGGCGAGCTCGGCTATCGCGGCGTGGCTGTCACGATCGACCAGGGGGCCTTGAATCCCTACCAAAAGGATCGGCTCGACGGACTCCAGCGGCTGCGGCTGTTGTTGGAAGGACGCAAGATGCGTTCGGTGATCGAGACGGGCGCGCGATACCTGCTCGATCCTCGCCGGAAGCACGAGCCAACGTTGGTTTCGGCCGACGCCGGGGGCCGGGCACGCCGGATGAAGTTCTACGAGTACGCGATCGATTGCGCCGCCCATCTCGGCAGCGATTGCGTGTCGCTCTGGTCGGGCGCGGTGCACGACGCGGCCGATCACGACGAGGCGATGCGGCGGTTGGCTGGTGGCCTGGCCGAGTTGTTGGATTACGCCGACCAGCGTGGCGTGGCCATCGGGTTTGAGCCCGAGCCGGGTATGCTGGTCGATTCGATGGTTCGGTTCGAGCAACTGCTGGGCATCCTCGACGCGCCGCGACTGCGGCTTACGCTCGATCTGGGCCACTTGCATTGCCAGGGTGAGGTACCCATTGCGCAGTACGTTTACCTTTGGGGCTCCCGATTGATCAACGTCCACCTGGAAGACATGCTCGCAGGAGAACACAAGCATCTGATGTTCGGCGAAGGAGAAATCCAGTTCCCGCCGGTGTTCGAAGCACTCGGACAGATCGGCTACACCGGCGGCGTGTACGTCGAGTTGAGCCGTCACAGCGAGGTGGGTCCCGAGGCGGCTCGCCGGGCAATCGAGTTTCTCCGACCCATGCTGCCACCGGAGAAAATGTAGGGTGGGCATTGCCCACCAAAATCCGAATACGTAAAAACCCGTGGTGGGCATTAGCCACCGTCAGTAGTTCCAAGTCTGGCTGGCTGACACCTCAGCAGGTCATCCTGAGCGTAGCGAAGGATCTCGATCCCGGCGCGCCGGGAAGGAGATTCTTCGCTACGCTCAGAATGACAATGCCAGGTCTCAATAGAATTTGGAACTACTGACCCTACGATGAAGTGAGCCGATTGAATCATGGATACCTACGTCATCTTGCTATCCATCCCCGGGCTGCGCGAACAGGACGTGGCCTTGATGGAGAATCTCAAGGCGCTGACGGCCGGCGGCGAGCTGGCCAATCTGGTGCCCGGCTTCCCTTGTGTTACCTGTCCGGTGCAGGCGGCGATGACCACCGGCAAGCGTCCTCGCGAGCACGGCGTGGTGGCCAACGGCTTTTACTGGCGCGATCGGCAGCAGGTCGAGATGTGGACCTCGCCGGCCGATTGCATCGAGTCGCCGCAGATATGGGACATCCTGTCGCATCATTCGGCCGCTCTGACTTCGGCCGTCTGGTTCCCGCTGCACAGCAAGGAGTGCCCGGCGGACTATGTCTGTACGCCGGCGCCGGTGCACAACCCCGACGGCAGCGAGTCGCTCTGGTGCTATACGCGGCCGGCCGATTTGTACGGCGTGCTGCGCGACCGGCTGGGTCACTTTCCGCTGCAGCACTATTGGGGACCGATGGCCAACATCAAGGGGACCACTTGGATCGTCGACTCGGCCGTCCAAGCCGCCAAGCAGTTTCGGCCCAACTTCTTCTACATCTACCTGCCACATCTCGATTATGCGGCGCAGAGAGAGGGGCCCAGCAGTGAGGCCGCAGCCCGCGCGGTCGTTGAATTGGACGAGCAGCTGGGCCGACTGGCGGCCGGCCTGAAGGCCGCTTATGGCGATGCCAGGCCGCTTTGGCTGGCCGCCGGTGAGTATGCGATCACGCCGGTCGACCACGTCGCTTTTCCCAACCGGATTCTCCGCATGACCGGGCTGTTGAAGGTGCAAGCAACCGACGCTGGAGAGCAACTCGATTTTCGCCACAGCCGCGCCTGGGCCATGGTCGATCACCAACTGTCGCACGTTTTCGTGGCCGACGCCGATCCGGGCGTCATCGCCCAAGTCGTCGACATGTTCACCGGCATGCCGGGCGTGGCCGACGTGTTGGTCGGCGATCGGTTGACCAAGTACGATCTGGACCATCCCCGCAGCGGCGACGTGGTGTTGGTTTCCTCGCCCAACAGTTGGCAGGCCTACTACTTCTGGCTCGACGACGACTATGCGCCGGGGTATGCCCGAACGGTTGACATCCACCGCAAGCCTGGTTATGATCCGGTAGAGTTGTTTTTTGATCCCGCCACGAAATCCATCCCCACCGACGCGTCGCTGGTGAAAGGCTCGCACGGTGCGCCCGCCCACCATCCCACGCAGACGACCGTGCTGGTATGCAACCAGCCGGGGCTCCTTCCCAGCCGCACGCTCCGCGACACCGACGTCTTTGACGTCGTGTTGCGATACTTTGGTCTGCAATAGAAATCCATGATGAAGGGTGCCCGGGCCCTAGCGCAGCGGTGGCCCAGCGCCCAGAAGACCGGGCCTTCGCTGCGCTCATTCCCGGGCACCCGATACAGCCAACCAGCCTTGAAACCACTTCTGGCGTCTTCGATTCCTGCACACCATCGGAAAATCCCGGAGAACCAGCCATGAGAATCCATCTCTGCGTCCTGTTGGCCGCACTGCTCGTTGGCCTCGTCGAACCACTGGCCGCCCAGCGGCCGCCCGACGCCCAGCGCGTCGAGGCGATCTCGCACACGCTGCCGGCCCACCCGCGCGGTGTCGGCCGCCCGATCGACGATCGGGCGGCCTGGGCCGCAATCGCCAAGACGAACGAACAACGCAAGGTGATCAACCGGGCCGAGCGCCTCTTGGGCAACCCGATGCCCGAGCTCACCGACGAGCTGTTCCTCGAATTCTCCCGCAACGGCAATCGAAGCCGCTACCAAAACGTCCTCAGCACGCGGCGCAAGCGCCTCGACCTGCTCGTATTGGCCGAGTGCTTCGAGAACCAAGGGCGATTTCTTCCGGAGATCGAAAAGGCCATCGGCGCAACCTGCGACGAGAAGACGTGGGTGCTTCCCGCGCACGACCGAAACCTGACCAACTTCAAGGGCACCCAAATCACGGTCGACTTGAGGTCGTCGGCCACGGGCTGGAACCTGGCCACGGCCGATTACTGGCTCTCCGAGCGGCTCGCGCCGGCCGTGCGAAAACGAATCCGCCAAGAGCTCCAGCGGCGAATCTTCCAGCCCTACGAGAACTCCATCACCCACGGCAAGCCCCGCATGTGGTGGCTGCGCGGCACCAACAACTGGAACGCCGTCTGCCTGGCCAACGTCACCGGCGCGGCGCTGGCCAATATCGAATCGCGCAAACGCCGGGCCTTCTACGTCGCCGCGGCCGAGAGCCTCGTGCAGAACTTCCTGAAGGGCTTCACCCCCAACGGGTATTGCTCCGAAGGCCTCGGCTATTGGAATTATGGATTCGGCCATTTCGTGATGCTCGCCGAAACGCTTTTGCAGGCCACCGGCGGCCGCGTCGATCTGATGGCCGATCCGCGCGTCGAGCGGATCGCCCGGTTCGGCCGCCGCATGGAAATCAACCCGGGCGTCTATCCGGCTTTCGCCGATTGCGGGCCGGGAACCAGGCCGGCGTCGTGGATCAACGCCTACGTGAGCCGGCGGTTCGGTTTCGGTTGGCCCGAGGGAAAGGGCGCGACCGTCTCGGCAAGCTATACCCGCGATCTGTCCGGCGTCGGTTTGTTCCGATTTCCCGATTCGACGGCCGGCCGCGCGGCCGGTTCGGCCGAAGCACCCGAGCCGCCGCTGCGCGACTGGTTCGAGCGGGCCGGCGTGCTGATCTGCCGATCCAACCCGGCCGCCGGGCGGCCCTTCGGCGTGGCCATCAAGGGCGGACACAACGCCGAGCATCACAACCACAACGACGTCGGCTCGTACGTGGTGGCGCTGGGCGGCCGCACGCCCCTGCTCGACCCGGGCAGCGAAGTCTACACCGGACGCACCTTCAGCCGCCGCCGCTACCAAAGCGGCGTGCTCAATTCGTCGGGACATCCTGTCCCACGCATCGACGGCAAGCTCCAGCGGACCGGCCGCTCGGCGGCCGCCCGAGTGCTCAAAACCGAATTCACCGACCAGGCCGACACGCTGGCGCTCGATCTGCGGGCCGCGTACGACGTGAAAGCGCTTCGGCAGCTCGTGCGGACATTTGTCTATTCGCGTCAGGCTCGGGGCAGCCTCACGGTGACCGATCGGGTCGTCTTCGACGAGCCCAAGCCGCTGGGCACGGCCTTGATCACCTTTGACCCATGGGAGCGGATCGAGCCCAACCTGCTGCGCGTCGGGACCGGCCAGACGGCCGTCGACGTACGGATCGAGACCGGCGGCGTCCCGTTTGAAATCAACGCCGAGCAGATTCAAGAAGACCTTCCCGGCCGACGGCTGCCCGCCCGGCTGGGAATCGAGCTGGGCCGGCCGGTCAAGGAAGCAACCGTCACTCTGACGATTCGGCCGGCGCAGTGAAGTGGAAATTCCGGCTTTGCCCCATGAACTGCAGGGGATTGTCGTAGACCACTTTCCTGATGACCGCCGGCTCGTGGCCCCGCCGCCGCATCGTGAACATGAAGTCGGGCACGGCCAACGGGTTCGACGGCCCCCAGTCGGCCGAGGAATTGACCAGGATCCGCTCGGGCCCATAGATCTCGATCATGTCGACGGTCCGCTCGGGCGTGGCCTTGGTCGTCGGATAGAGGGTGATGCCGGCCCAGTGGCCCGCCTCCAGCGCCAGCCGGATCGTGTGTTCCTCGCAGTGGTCGATGCACACACGCGCCGGATCCACCCGAGGTTGGCCGGCCAACAGGTCGAGGATCATCCTCGTGCCCTTGTATTTGTCTTCGAGATGGGGCGTGTGGAAGAGCATTTGCTCGCCGGAAGACAAGGCCAGATCGATGAGCGTCTCGAGGGTCGTGACCTCGTTGCCGGTACACTTGTGCAACCCGATCTCGCCGACACCCAGGACGTTGGGGCGCTTTAGGAATTGGGGCAACTCGGCGATGACTTCCCGGGCGAAGCCGACGTCTTCGGCTTCTTTGGCGTTGATGCCCATCCAGGCGTAATGCTCAATGCCGCAGTCGGCGCAGCGCTTCGGTTCCCACTCGGTGAGTTGGCGGAAGTAGTCGTGAAAGCTATTGGTGCCGCTGCGGTTATAGCCCATCCAGAAGGCCGGTTCGGCCACGACCGTGCAGCCCATCCGCGCCATGGTGGCCAGGTCGTCGGTCGTTCGCGAAGCGATGTGGATGTGAGGATCGATGAAGTTCATGGCAGCGGGTGGTTCGAACGGAAAACGAGCGGGGAAAATCGCCTCGGGCCACGGTTTTTCATGGTGACCGGCCGGATCGCCACCGAGGGTCGTAAGGCAGCGAAAAGAGCATTTGCATTCGGCCGGCCCGATCGGGCTCACCCGAGGCGAGCAATTCGATGGCGCGCTGTAATTGCTCCCAGCGAGGATCTTCCTCGGCGGTGCCTTCGCCGCGCTCCATCCGATCCAACGCGGCGGCCAGATCGATGAGCTTGGCGCGGAAGCTCAGGAATTCCCGGTCGAGCGTTTCCTTCGCGGAGCGTGAAACGGGCATGGAGACCTCGAAATGGATGCCGACCCGATCAGTAGGCACTCCCTCCGCCGGTTCGCGGAGGTTGCCTCGGCTTGAACAGTTCGCTGATTCTGCCGTCGGAGGTCGGAGGCTTTCCCTTCCTTTCGACGGGGAACTGTTGGTGTCCGCCGCTGGTGTAGCTGGCCACCTTAACCTGTCGAACCCAACCCATCAACTCGAGAAACTTGCCCAGCGTGATTTCTTCTATCTGGAGTTCCTCCGCCTTCTTCTTCATGTCGGTGTAATCCTGTCGCAACTCGGGCGGCGCGGTGGGCTTGTAGACTTCACCCACCACGAGATAGCGCGTGTTCATGTTCATTTGTCCGCTTCGCTCGCCCTGGGCGTCCATCGGTGCGTCGATGACCCCACCGTTCATTTTGATCAACGTATGCATTCGCTCCAAGTCGCTACGACCGTCGTTGTCGAGGTCGATGAGTCCGGCCAGGGCGAAGTGTCGCTTTTCGCCGAGGCTCCAGACGGGGGTATAGATTTTGTCGCCGATCAAGATCGGGTCGGTCGGATTGGGGTCGACGACACGTGCCTCGGCCAGGTGGCTGCCGAGAATCCGCGTGACCTCGATACTGGCCTTCCTGCCGGCCTCCGAAATATCATTCATACCGGCTGCGAAAACACTGAAATTGGTCTGCGGACGAAGCGCGTCGGCGCGGCCCAGGTTGATCCAGACCATCCGGTGGCGGTCGTTGACCCAACGGATTTCACCGTGAAACCGATCCGGCGTTTCTCGGCGCATGTTATCAACGGTTTTCTTCACGATGATGTATTCTTCCGTCTTCTTCTTGAGCTTCTCCTTTAACTTGCCTATCTTCCCATCGCTTACACTCAACTGTTTCACGTAGTCTGTATTTATCTGCTTCAAGTCACTGTTCAGTCTAGCCTGGAGCTGTTTCATGCGCTCGCGGTCATCCTTGAATGTCTCTTTTTCCGCATGCAGTTTACTGTTCGCCTCCTCGAACTGCTTCTTGAATTCGCCGATCTCCTTTTGGGTCGCCTCAATCAAGGCAGCGTTTTCATTCTTGAACTGCGCAACGCGTCTTTGCTCGTCGGCAAGCGACTTGTTCGTCAAGTTGATGACCTCGGCCTGGCGCCGAATCACCTGGCGGTACGTACGGGCAGTCTCCTCGGGAAAGGTCGCCGCAAACGTCTGCATGTCCGCGTTGAAATGATCGCGTATCGCGTCCGCGTTGTCGTCTTCCGCGAAGCCCATCTTTCCTTGAAACTCCTTCAGCCATCGGTCTTTCTCGCCCCAGGCGTCGTCTGCCTTCTCCGCTCTCTCCAGGTTGACTTGGGCTCTCTTCTCGGCGTCGTTGTATTGACTGAAGAAGACAAACGTCGAGACGGCCAAGAAAATCGTCAGGACAACGAAGATGATCAACGCAACATGAAGGCCCTGATTCTCGCGCGCCATGATGCTCAACGCTCCTTTCAAGCGGTGTTCCGTCGGTAAGGCCCGGCCGGCTTGCCCTAGGCGAGGAGTGCCTCTTCCCGAATTGGCGCTGCCGATGGGGCCAAAGAAGGAGTATGCAGTCGGAAAAACGCCATGTTGTCTTGGGAGACAACCTAAAGATTGATTCTAAACAGGCCGCAAACGCGTGTCAACGAAATCCCCCACATTGGGAGGATCGGCTGGCCTACTACCGGTGCAACCGTCCTCAGCACAACCGGGGCGAGCGTGGCCGGCTCTACGGCCCACCGGGCCGAGCCGCAGCTTCACCCTCCCCACCGCCGGACGCCCTCGGCAGCCCGTGCCCTTCAGGGCCCAACAGGAGACTACGGGATCTGCAGAACGAGATAACACGTGTTTTTTCTCCCCCAGATGCTCGCCGCCCGGACCCGCGTCTTCTCGAACAGTCTCTTCGCGACGTTACCATCGCCCACGACGACCGGAGTCACCGGGCCGATTTGGCTTTGCCGATACCACTCGTCGGACGATTTCGGCTGATAGGATCGCCAGGCCTGCCCGGTGACGACCAGGCCACCCTTCTGCGAGAGAATCGCGCAGGCGAACCCTCGAGGGCCACCGGTGCTGACGGCCCGAACCGTGATGATATCGCCTTTTGCGAACGTCCCGACCCGACTGGACACTTCGTTCAACCCGCCCTTCATGAAGAGCTGGCCGTTCACGTACATCTCGAATTGGCCATCGCACAGGGCGGCAACTCGGCAGGGAACGGCCCGCCTGGTCGTCGCTGCCGTGGGTCGATTCGGCGCCGCCTCCTCGGCACGGGGCGTCGTGGCGGCCACGCCGTTGCGCCTTCCGCCTTTTCCGTTGGCGCTCTGCGCGAGGCTTGCCAGTCGCTTGGTCACTCTGAGTTTCACCTCGTCGCCGAGCTTGGGCTCGGCCCGGCGATACCAATCGGCCGCGTGACGGCGCATGACTTCCCGTTCGGACTTTTTGGCGCTGCGGGCCAGCTCCCACCAGCCGTCGGCCAGCCGAACCTGGTCGCTTGGGTCCTCCGGGGGCGGTCGGAGCTCTTGCTTGGCCAACTTGCCGAGGCTTGCGTCGCTACCCTTGGCCAGGTGAGGCAGCCCCCGCTTCCAGTCGTTCCGCTCGAAACAGTACCAGCGACCGGCCAGGAGGTTGGCCTTTGGGTCGTCGGACGCCGTTTCCAGACGTTTCTGCGCCTCTTGGACCTTTTGGGCCCGTTGGCACAGTCGAGGAATTGCCTGGTGGGACTCCTTCCACTTCGTGCGCAGCGTGGGGCTGGCCACGTGCATGCTCGCGCGATAGCCCGCCTTGGCCAGCTCCTCGGCCACGTCATAGCGTTCGTCCTCCAGCGCCCCGTTCAGCACCCCTTCAAGACTCAAAAGAAACGAGTGCGCCGCGGCGCCGTCCGTGATTTCGGTGGCCATCTGCTTGAGCATGTCCCGTTTGAGGCTCCACGGATCGACTTGGTAGCGCCGGCCGATCATCTCGGCCATCCGAAGCATTGCTTTCGTCTCACCGATCCGACCGGCAATCTCCATCGCCTTGTGTAAGACGACGAATTGCTCATCCGCAGCGGCGCCGCGTTTCTGGCCGCGGCTGAACAGCTCTCCAACCAGGTCGCGGGACTGTTCCAGCGTGCGCGTCTTCGAAAAGGCGTAAACCTCGTCGAGCGCCTCGGTGATACGGCGCGCCGCATCGGGGGCCGGCACGGGATGTTTCGTCTCGACTTTGGGCCGAGGGGGGCTAGATTGCGTCGTCGCTGCGACCGCTTGCCATGCGTCAGGCTCGACCGTGTCCGTCTCGCCCGGCCGGTCGACGGCCGAGCCGGACGGCACGTCTGCTTCCGAAGGACTTGTGTCGGGCTCCGACGGTCTCCGATCCTCGGGTATCATTGGATAATCCTCCCACGGCACGACACCCTCCGGCCCTGCCTCCTTGTCTTTCGTCGGGTGATCGTCGTCGGGTACCGCCGGAGGCGTGCCGCCCACCGAATCGCCTTCCGGGCTCGCAAGAGCGCCATCGTCAGTCCGTGGCTCGGATCGCTGAACCGGATCGGACGAGCTGGCCTGCTTGGGCGGCGCATGGGCCGAAAACAGAAAAACCCAACTCAGTACACCAACTACGGCCAATAGAATGAGCGACAGGATCACCAGCGCAAGGCGTCTTCGGCCTTTGTGCCTGGCGATCGCGGCGCGGGACCGCGTGGCCGATGGATCGGCTTCGACGTGGCCGAGCAGCTTGGCCAGTTCCGGATCAACCGCCGCATGGGGCCGACCTGGAGCATCGGCCGAAGGGGTCTTGGCCGACGCCTGCCGGAGACGCAGGTCGTAGACCTCCTTCTTTTCGGCGCTGAGCAGACAGACCCGGGCGGCGGCGATCTCGTTGAGCAACTTTTGCGATGCTGCCGTGTGCGGGCCGGTTTGAAACGTCCGCACATGCGCCATTTGACGATCGGCCGCATGGGAAATCACCGTCGGGCTGTCCTCAAACGGCTTCAGGCCCAAGAGACGATAGTGATCGGGCGGCTGCTCCTCCGGAGCAATACCGAGCCACTGGTAATAAGCATCGAAACCGTCCACCGCCTTGTCTCCAAGGGAACCGCCGCCTAAGAGATACTCGTACGATAACGCGACCATATCCACCATTATGGGGATTGCCGCCGGGGTTTGCAAGTGGTAGGAATTCGGCATACGTTGACCGGCGCATGTTGGTTCTGTCGTTTTTTGAACCGGATGAGTTCCCACCTTTCCTTTTTTTCTCACGGATGACTCATGGCCAAACGCTCCAAGCAGAAGACCCTGCCCGGCATGGAGCCGGCGTCAAAGTCTCCCACGCCGGGCGCCGGTCAGCCCGAAGAGGACCGCGCCGGCGTGCCCATGTCCAACGTGTGCACCCGGTCGACGCCTCCGCCGGCGAGCCTCGAAGGCAAGACCGTCTACATCGTCGATACCCACTCGCTGGTCTATCAGGTGTTTCACGCGTTGCCGGCGATGACCAGCCCCACGGGTCAGCCCGTCCAAGCCGTATTCGGTTTTGCCCGTGACGTATTGGCCTTACTGGCCACAAAAAAACCCGACTATCTTTTCTGTGCGATCGACATGCCGGGCAAGACGTTTCGCCACGAGCTCTACGACCGGTACAAGATCGATCGGGCCGATATGCCCGACGACCTGAAACCGCAGATGCCGGCCATTCGCCGGGTCCTGGCGGCCATGCGTATTCCGGTCCTTGGGCTGGAGTCGTTCGAGGCCGACGACGTCTTGGCCACGCTCGCCCGGCTGGTCGACGGGCTCGGCGGCCAGTGCTATCTGGTCACCAGCGACAAGGATTGCCGCCAGTCGATCACCGATCGGGTGAAACTCTACAACGTCCGTAAAGACGAGATCACCGACCGCGACGCCCTGGTCGAGACCTGGGGCATTGAACCTCGCCAGGTCGTCGATTTTCAGGCCCTGGTCGGCGATTCGACCGACAATGTGCCGGGCGTCCCCTTGATCGGACCGAAGATCGCCGGCGAGTTGCTGCAAAAGTACGACACGCTCGAAGGCGTGCTCGACCACGCCGGGGAGGTCTCGGGCACGAAGCGCAAGCAGAATCTCCTCGACGGTCGCGCTGTGGCGATGCTCAGCCGACAGTTGGTTCGCCTCGACGCGAATGTCCCGGTTCCGATCGACTGGGAAGGCGGCCGCGCCGGCCCGATCGATCGCGAGCAGCTTCTGACGCTGTTTCGCCAGTTCGGCATCAAGCGGCTGGTCGACCAGGTCGAGGCGCTCTCCGGCGGCCCCGACCCGGCCGACGAGACCCCGGCACTCGAAGCACGCTACCGCCTGGTCGACTCGCCTGAAACCCTCAAGGCCTTCGTCGCGGAATTGTCGAAGCAGAAAAGCATCTCGCTCGATACCGAGACGACCCATCTTTGGCCGCGTTGGGCCGAGCTGGTCGGCTACTCGTTCGCCTGGCGCGACGACGAGGCCTGGTACCTGCCGGTGCGTGCTCCCAAGGGCGAGCCGTGCTTGGACCCGGAAACGACGGCCGAAGTCCTGCGGCCCGTGCTGGAGAATCCGGACGTCCAAAAGATCGGCCAGAACCTGAAGTACGACATGATCGTGTTGCGCGGCGCGGGCATCAGGCTCTCCGGACTGGCCTTCGACACGATGATCGCCAGCTACCTGCTCGACGCGGGCGAGCGTAACCACAGTCTCGACGAGTTGGCCGCGCGATACCTGAATCACACGACGACGAAGATCAGTGAGTTGATCGGCAAGGGCAAGAACCAGAAGCGGATGGACGAGGTGCCCGTCGAAGCGGTGTGTGACTATGCGTGTGAAGACGCGCTGTTGCCCTGGCGATTGCGTCCGATTCTGGAGCAACGCCTGGCCGAGACCGGCTTGGATCGGCTTTTCGTCGAGTTGGAATTGCCGTTGGTCGAGATCCTGGCCGAGATGGAATTCCAGGGCATCCGTGTCAGCCGCGAGCGTCTGGCCGAGTTGAGCCGGCGCTACGGCCGGCGGCTGGACGAGGTTGAGAACGAAATCTACGAGCTGGCCGGCCGAGCTTTCAACATCGCCTCGCCCAAGCAGCTTCAGGAGGTCCTGTTCGCCGAGCAGGGATTGCCGGTTCTGAAGAAGACGAAGACCGGCCCAAGCACCGACGTCGAAGTGCTTTCCGAGTTGGCACAAGAACATCCTCTGCCGGCCAAGATCATCGAATATCGCCAATACGCGAAGCTCAAGAGCACGTATGTCGACGCCCTGCCCGAGATGATCCATCCGGTGACCCGGCGCGTGCACGCTTCGTTCAACCAGGTGGTCACGGCCACCGGCCGGCTGAGCTCGAGCGATCCGAATCTGCAGAACATCCCGGTCCGCGGCCAGGAGGGCCGCGAGATCCGCTCGGCCTTCATGCCGGGTGAGGAGGGATGGGAATTGTTGGCAGCCGATTATTCGCAAATCGAGCTCCGCGTGCTGGCCCATTTCTCGGGCGACCGGCGGCTGTGCGAGGCTTTTGCCCGGGACGAGGACATCCACGCCCGTGTGGCCAGCCAAGTCAACGACGTGCCGCTGGGCGAAGTGACCGCCCCGATGCGTCGCCAGGCCAAGGCGGTCAATTTCGGCGTGATCTACGGGCAGAGTCCGTTCGGACTGGCCAAGCAATTGGGCATCGAGCGTGAGGAGGCGGCCCGATTCATAGATGCCTATTTCGAGGGGTATCCCGGGATCGAAGAATTCCTCGAAAGAATACTGGCGGATTGTGTACAGACCGGGTATGTTAGTACTATTCTCGGTCGACGTAGGGCGATTCGCGGCGTCCGCGCGGATGCGCCTCGACAACGGAACCAAGCCGAGCGGACAGCCATCAACACCGTCATCCAGGGCTCGGCGGCGGATCTGATCAAGCAAGCCATGATCGCGATCCATGCGCGCCTCGCCCGAGAGGCCTTTCCCGCTCGGATGTTGCTGCAAATCCACGACGAACTTATCTTTGAAGTACCCACCGAAAGGCTCAAACCACTGGCCAAGCTGGTTACCGACGAGATGGTCGCCGCCGGCGCGTTGAACGTTCCCCTGAAGGTCGACGTGAAGGCCGGCCCCAATTGGGCCGACGCCCGACCGCTGGACCAATAGCTGCTGTCACGGAGTTTTGATTCACCACGAAGAACACGAAGGGCACGAAGGACGTAGGATTGATCAAAGTCAGTAGTCCCAGGTTCTATTGAGACCCGGCTTTGTCATCCTGAGCGCAGCGAAGGATCTCGATTGTCCAAGGAGATCCTTCGCTGCGCTCAGGATGACCTGCTGCGTGCGAGCACGCACCCTACCTATTTGACCTACTTCGTGTTCTTCGTGTCCTTCGTGGTGATACATAAGGTTTTTCAGGGCATTGCCTGATAACACAACTGTTATGCAAATCATCGGAGTGGTCGGCGGCGTGGCCAGCGGCAAGAGCCTGGTCGCCCGACAATTCGAACAATTGGGAGCGGGAGTGCTGGGGGCGGACGCGGCCGGGTATGAAGTGCTGAAAATGCCCGAGGTCGAGACGGCCATCGAAGCGCGCTGGGGTCGGCAGGTGTTCGGCGCCAACGGACACGTGGATCGAGCCCGGCTGGCCGAAATTGTGTTTGCCCCACCCCCGGAAGGCCCCCGAGAACGAGCAACCCTCGAGCAACTGATGCATCCGAGAATCGGCCGCGCGCTTCACGGTCGGGCCGAGGCCCTGGCGAAGCAAGCATGTCAGGTCGCCGTCTTGGACGCCCCGTTGTTGTGCGAGGCCGGTTGGGACGAATTATGTGACAAAGTGGTATTTGTGGATGCGCCGCGCCGGTTGCGCCAAGAGCGAGCGGAGTCGCGGGGTTGGAGCAAGGAGGATTTTACGGCTCGTGAGGACGTCCAGAAATCGTTGGACCACAAGCGAGCCCGTGCCGATGTGGTAATAGACAATACCGGCTCTCCTGAGTCCACCCAAGCTCAAGTCGAGCGTTTTTGGCATTCGCTGGTCGGTTGACTGTATCCCCCCCACTTTTTCCATTTCCTCCCCGGAACGTGTTGCCACGCGCCGGCGGATGCCTCGTTCCGTTTGTCGACAACGTTTACCCTCCGTTGACACCTTTCGCGTGTCGAACTACCACCGAGAGCACAAGAACCGTGGACGACACTGGCGGTCTGTCACAACGACAGTTTCGGGTAGGGTGCCACTGGCGTCTCGCCAGTGCTCTTGGGCAAAAGCACGGGCAAGATGCCCGTGGCACCCGAAAAAATTGCTGTGACAGAGCACTAGCGGCTGGCACAACCTCTTTGCCTCCACGCCGGACCACGGTCGCGTGCTCCCACATACTTTGGGATTGTGGGCAAGAACTGCCATGAAGAAACCCAATACGAAAGCGGCGTCGCACAGGGCGCCCCGGGTGGACTGCCAGTCATTGCTCGGCCAATCCTAAAGTCTCCTCAGGAGCGAGAACATGGCAGCAAGAGAAAACAAAACCGGCCGCCGTGCCCAAGAACACCGTCCCAAGGAACGGAACTCCCCGAAACCGGACGAAGAAATCCGGTCCGCCTTCGACGACGAGGAACCCCTCTCCTTGGCCGAGGAAATCGTCGAACGGGAACTCCACGGAAAAGACGAGGACGACCGACGCTACGAACAGATCAAGCATTCCGACGACACCCACATCGCCGAATTGCAGCGCCTGACGATGCCCGAGCTGATCGAGGAAGCCCGTAAGGAAAACCTCAGCGATTATCACGGCATCAAGAAGCAGGACCTGATTTTCCGGATTCTCAAGGAGCGGGTGAAACTCAACGGGCTCATGTACGGCGAGGGAACGCTGGAGATCCTGCCCGATGGGTTCGGCTTCCTGCGCAGCCCCGACTATCACTACCTCTCCTGTCCCGACGACATCTACGTGTCGCCCAGCCAGATACGGCGGTTCGGCCTGCGGACCGGGTCGACCGTCTCCGGGCAGATTCGCCCGCCCAAGGAAAACGAACGCTACTTCGCCCTGTTGCGCGTCGAGGCGATCAACTACCAGGATCCGAACCTCCTGGCCCAAAAAATCGCCTTCGACGATCTCACCCCGCTGCACCCCGACCAGCGCATCGTCATGGAGTACGACACCGACGAGGTATGCACTCGGGTGGTCGATTTGATCGTGCCGGTCGGCTTCGGCCAGCGGGGGCTCATCGTCAGCCCGCCGCGGGCCGGCAAGACGATCCTCCTGCAACGCATGGCCAAGGCCGCGCTGGCCAACTTCCCGGATCTCTACGTCTTCATGCTCCTGATCGACGAGCGGCCCGAGGAAGTCACCGACATGGAACGCCAGGTCAAGGGACCCAATTGCGAAGTCATCAGCTCGACGTTCGATGAACCGGCCTCCCGGCACATTCAAGTGTCGGAAATGGTCTTGGAAAAATCCAAGCGGATGGTCGAGTTCGGCTACGACGTGCTCATCTTCCTCGACTCGATCACGCGGCTTGCCCGGGCGTGGAATGCCGAATGCCCTCACTCGGGCAAGATCCTCTCCGGAGGCGTCGACGCCAACGCCCTGCAGCGGCCCAAGCGGTTCTTCGGCTCGGCTCGCAAGGTTGAGGAGGGCGGCTCGCTGACCATCGTGGCCACCGCCCTGGTCGATACGGGCAGCCGCATGGACGAGGTGATCTTCGAGGAATTCAAGGGCACCGGCAACCTCGAAATCGTGCTCGATCGCCGCCTGGTCGACAAGCGCATCTGGCCGGCCATCGACATCAACGGGAGCGGAACCCGACGCGAGGAAATGTTGATGGATCCCGAGGAACATCGCCGCGTGTGTACGTTGCGACGCGTGCTCAACGAAATGAACCCGCCCGAGGCCATGGAACTCCTGGTCAACCGGATGAGCAAAACCAAGACCAACGCCGAATTCCTCATGAGCATGAACATGAAGCAGTAGGCAGCAGGCAGGGGACTGTCCCAATTTTTGCGGAGCGCAGCGGAGCAAAAATGGGACTGTCCCCTTTAGAGTAGAGAAGACACATAGGTGCCACTGCTGGCTTGCCCAGCAGTGCTGAGTACCAAAGCGACGGGTGCCTGGGGCATAGCGAAGCGCTGCCCCAGAGAATGGAAGAGAATTTCTCAAATGCCGGGTCACGACCCGACCTACAATGCCGTGAACGTTTTCGAAGGAAAACCAGAAGCCACCGAAGGTCGCTTTGCGATCGTCGTCGCCCGATTCAACGATACGATTACCTCGCGTCTGTTGGAGGGCGCCGTCGAAACGCTCGCCAAGCACGGCGTCGCCGAGGATCAAATCGACGTCTATTGGGTGCCCGGCGCGTTCGAAATCCCGACCGTTGCCGGCTCCTTGGCCGCCGGCGGGGACCACGTCGCGATCCTCGGTCTTGGCGCCGTGATCCGCGGCGAGACGACACACGACGAGCACATTAATCGGGCCGTCAGCCTGGCGATGGCTGAGTTGGGCATGCACCACGGCCTGCCGGTGATTTTCGGTGTGCTCACCTGCAACACGCTCGAGCAGGCGATCGCCCGAAGCGGCGGTCAGCCCGGCTCGCGCGGCAAGGATCGGCCCGAGGCCCGGCTTGGCAACAAAGGCAGCGAAGCCGCACTGGCCGCCTTGGAAATGGTCAACCTGTTGAAACAACTCGGACCGTAGAGAGCCTATCCCAGAACCAGCATCCGGGTGCCTGGGCCATAGCGAAGCGGTGGCCCAGAGCGTGAAGAACCGGGCCTTTCCCGGCGCGCCGGGACTCAGACCCGCGCCACCCAATACCGTCAATCGGTTCCGGGATAAGCTCAAAATGGGAGGAAGGGCCCCGTGGCCACACGCACTCAAGCCCGACAGGTCGCCCTCCAGGTGCTCTATCAAGACGATCTTCATCCCCAGGCCGATCCGGCGCCGGACGACGGAATGATCGACGAGCGACTCGCCGATCCCCGGGCGGCCGAGTTCGCCCGGGAGCTCGTCGCCGGCGTGCGGGAACACCGCGACCAGATTGATGGGGCGATTGCCGGTGCGGCGGCCAACTGGAGTCTGGATCGGATGGCGGCCACGGATCGGGCCGTACTGCGGCTCGGCGCGTACGAGATCCTGTGCGCCGGCACCCCGGCCGCCGTGGCCATCGACGAGGCCATCGAGTTGGCCAAGCGGTTCGGCACGGCCCAGTCGGCCCAATTCGTCAACGGCGTACTCGATGCATTGGTCCAAACGGCAAACGAATAGCAGATACTTACGGGTATATAAGCGAAGGGAAAAAGGAAAGAAGGGAAAAACGGGAATTCAGTGTCATTCTGAGCGCAGCGAAGAATCTCCTTGGACAATCGAGATCCTTCGCTACGCTCAGGATGACCTGCTGCAGCATCAGCCAGCCAAACTTGGGACTATTGGAATTGTCTCTTGTGCGCGACGGACGGCAAAGATTCCTGATTCTCCCGATGCATCGAGAGGA
>Ga0315543_1000568_pt1 | contig 44750 bp, 35 predicted proteins | sample SalMarSW160210MG_2_FD_203098 | JGI IMG/M metagenome (GOLD analysis project Ga0315543, IMG submission 203098) | Salt marsh sediment microbial communities from the Plum Island Ecosystem LTER, Massachusetts, United States - Salt Marsh Sediment SW1601-210 ...
ATAGGGGTACTGAAGCCAATAACGCAGATAGGTTTCGACGGGGCAACTTGATTCATCTCCCTGCCGATGTTCAGCTAATTGCAACCGGTGACCTTCACGGACATCGGCGTAACTTTGAAAGAATACTTGCTTTTGCCGATTTAGCCGGTAATCCCGACAGGCATATCATCCTGCAGGAAATTATACACGGAGGCCCGCAGGATTCTGAAGGTGGTTGTTTATCTTACAAACTCCTGTTCGATGCTGTCCGTTACAAGTTAAGCTTTCCCGACCGCGTCCATATTATTATGGGAAATCACGACACCTCATTTATCAATAGCAGCAAAATTATGAAAGACGGTAAGGAAATGAATCGTTCAATGCGTTCGGCTCTGGAGCGGGAATTCCAGGAGGCCGGGGCCGACATCAAACTGGCAATAAGACAATTCCTGTTTTCACAACCATTAGCACTCAGGTGCGAAAACAGAATATGGCTGTCGCACTCCCTTCCCGGCGACCGTTTCGTAGATAAATTTGACCGGCAGATTTTAGACAGGCAGTTAAAAATCAACGATTGTGAAAAACCGGGTTCAGCGTATCTGTTAACCTGGGGCAGAAATATGAGTCAACAAACGCTCGACAAAATGGCCAATCTCCTCGACGTTGACATTTTCATCCTCGGTCATCAAGCACAGAAGCAGGGATGGAGCCGGGCCGGTGAGAATCTCATAATCATCGCCTCCGACCACAACCACGGCTGTTTGCTCCCAATCGACCTGGCAAAATCTTACACTGTTGAGACGCTAATTGACTCGCTCGTACCCTTAGCTTCCATCCCGTGAAGCGTATCTTGTGAAGCGTGATACGAGATACGAAATACGAAATACGAAATACGAGATACGAGATACGAAAAATGGATTGGTATTACTACATAGCTCCGGTGCTGATTTTGTCGCAGTTACTCTTTTTGCTCCAGGCATATAAAAACTATCGTTATGCACTGGCCGGGTACAAAAAGAAGCGTTTATCATATCGGCCTCGGACGGCCTTAATCGTCCCCTGTAAAGGTCTGGATTCTGCTTTCCGGGAAAATATCACCTCATTTTTTAATCAGGACTATGAAAATTATCTGCTGTGGTTTGTGGTCGCCGATGAGGCGGACCCGGCCTATCCCGAGTTATGCAAATTGAAAAACCGTTTGAGCCAGAGCTCAAAGGCCGACGATGTACAGGTACTGGTAGCCGGCCAAGCACAATCCTGCAGTCAAAAAATTCATAACCTGCTTTACTGCTGCGAGAGGCTCGGCAGCGATGTCGAAGTTTTGGCCTTTGCCGATTCTGATATCTTTGTCCGCAGCGATTGGCTAAGCCACATAGTTCATCCTCTTCGAAAGTCGAAAAATGGCGCTGCCAGCGGCTATCGTTGGTTTGTGCCCAAAAAGAACAACCTGGCCAGCCTGGCCCTGTCTGCAGTAAACGCCAAGGTTGCCCAATTGCTTGGCAACACTCATTTCAATCAGGCCTGGGGCGGCTCTATGGCTATTCGGGTTGATACCTTTCGACAGGTGGGCCTCGACAAAATCTGGCCAAAAGCTCTAAGTGACGATTTGTCCCTAAGCTTCTCCGTCAAAAAAGCTGGCAAAAAAGTAGTTTTTGTCCCTGCCTGTCTTGTGGCTTCGTATGAATCCACCACGTGGAGCGAGCTTTTTGAATTTGGCCGGCGACAATTTCTAATCACCCGTATAAACACTCCGGGGACCTGGTGGTTTGGATTATCCAGCAGTCTATATTCGATATTAGGATTGTGGGGCGGAGCCGCCCTCGCAATCTATGCAGCAGTTAAATCATCAATCATCAATCATCAATTATCAATTCTTGTCGCTGTCCCTATTTTATTTTTCAGCGCTCAATTTATTCGAGCGGTCCTGCGTCAGAAAATGGCTGGCAAACTGCTAAAATACGAGCGATGCTTGTCCGCCGTAGCCTCGGCGAAGGCGGAAGCATCGAGTATCGAGCATCGAGCACTGAAAGCCGCTACCCTTGCCGACATCCTTTTCTTTTGGCTCTGGTCACCACTGCTGCTGCTCTTTATCATCTCTTCGGCCTTTGGCAGAACTATTTGCTGGCGAGGAATACGCTATAAACTGCTTGGCCCGTTAGAGACTATTATGCTTGGGGAAAAAGCATCTAATGGGAAAAGTCTCTAACGGGCCGAAGCCCAACTGAAACGGTTGTCCTCAACAAAAACCCGTAGCGTTTCGATTCGAAGTAAATTGGCTTTGTTTGGGTTTGTTTTGACCAAGAGTCCATTGTCCATTTTTCGCTGTAATTTGTTGTCGAAACTACGGTTATAAACATTTGACCTTTTTGAAAATTGGCTTTGTTTCGCATAATTTAGTTGTTCATAGTTCATTGTTCGTAGTTCGTTGTTTCCACTGGAGGCGGATAGCGAAAAAATCCTAAATTCCAAACTCTAAATCCTAAACAAATACGAAAATCAAATTTTCAAATGCTCCAAACGAAGTTTAATAGATTACTTGACTTGGGTTTGCTAATCCTGAAGGCCGTGCCCTACGGGGCGGTTGAGCGTTTGCTTTCTTGCAAACGAACAACAAGTATTTTAACATATTTTCGGAGAAAAATCAACAAAAAAAGAATTTTACCGCAGAGGACGCAAAGAGTTTTTAGACAGTCATAATTGTAGGGTGGGGCAAGCCCCACCAATTCCACCTTCATCCTTCGTCTCTCATCTATCGTCCCTCACGCCTTTTCTTCTCAACATCACCGCACCAAAAGGCGAGCAGCAAGAACACAAACGGTTAGTCGTTTTTTGTCTCTTTGGTCTGCAAACTATTTTTTGAGATTAGCTGCACGGAAGTCCTTTCCAGTAAGACACCACCATACTTCCGCTTTTGCTTTGTCGAGAAGCGATTTGCCAGGCTCTATATGGTGCTCCGGTGACTCGCTGCCTATTCCCACGATAAGATGGATTTGATATTTTTTCTTTTCCTTTCGACAAGATCTTGCCTTCTCGTACTCTGAATTGGTGAAGTAGCAGCCTGGAAAGCGCTTGAAGGATTTCTCGCTTCCTTTAACCTCAACGAAAAGCTCTGATGATTCGTCACGAAAGTCAAATCCAAGCTCACGGTTACTTCTTTTGACAAGCTTGATGTGCTGTTTTTCCTTAAAATAATCTTTCACATATTCCTCGGCTTGTTCTGCAGTTGACATTTTCTTTCCACGTTGGGAAAGATTCTCGAAGTAATTTTTGCAGTATTCCCTAGATTGTTCTGCAATTGCCATTGTCTTTTTCCTTCATACAGCAATCATTTAAGAACTCTTACCAATCACCAGTTACCAACAACCTATTCGACATCGGCGATGTCGCTATCCGGCCTGCCGACGAGATAGATTCTGTTTTTGCCGCTGCGTTTCGCCTCCAGCAGTGCTTTGTCAGCCTGCTCGAAAAGCTCGCCGATTGTTGAGCCGTCACGAGGAAAGCTCGCCAGGCCGCCGCTTATTGTCAGAACCCCTTTGCCTTCCGGCCCGAGCAGATGCAGCTCGGTTTTCCCCAATTCTTTTCTAAATCGTTTTGCTATAAAAATCGCCTCTTTGGGATGCTCTGTTAGCGTTTGTCTTCTGTTTTCTGCTTTCTCCTTGGGAGTCCTTACGGACTGACTTCTGACTTCCGACCTCTGACTTCTGTTTTCCGGCTTCTGACTTCTGTTTTCTGCATTCTGTCTATCCCAGAAAACAACAGCGAACTCATCCCCGCCGATTCTGCCTACGACATCGTGTCCCCGGCAGCAGCGCCGCATCAAAACAGCTACTTGTTCCAGGATTTCATCACCGGCTGAATGGCCGTAAACATCGTTATAATGTTTGAAGTTATCGATATCAAAAATAAGCAGCGTCACCCTCCTGTTTTCTTTTCTCGAATGTTCTATAATCTGCCTGGAAAATTCCCAGATATATCTCCTGTTCTTCAGGCCCGTCAGCTCATCCTCGGTAGCCAGCCTCTCAAGCTGTTTTATTCTCTCCCTCGTTGCATCGACAATAACATCAGCGTCTAACCTGCTTCCGTCCCGGCCGCTGGCAGGCATAATGGATTCGTAAAATCTGTTTGCCTGAACCGGACAAATCAAATAATCATCCGCCAAAGTTTTGTTGTTGCAAGTCGAGTCAACCAGTTGCATCGCCGCCGGCTCTTCGTACACTTGTGCCAGAAGGATAATTTTCGCATCGCAATTTACCTCTCTCAAGGTCTTCAGAACCGAAGCTAACCTAATCGGCGCCCCGGACATTATAACAGCGATTGCCGTGAAGCTGTTCTTCGCTGCCATCTCGATTGCATCAGGCATATTAGTTTGTATTTCACAGGGCAGCCGGCGAATGGCATCGGCATCTAAAAAAGCCCTGTCAATATCGCCTATCAACAGAATCTTGCTACTACCCATATCAGAGGATAAATTCTCAGTTCTCATTTGACTGAACCCCAGGTAATGCCTCCAGTTACACACCTTATGATAGCAAAATTCGCAGAAAAGTCAACTCTAATCCCAGCAGACAATTGACGATTGGAAAGGACATTAAGAATAATCAATTCGTGGGTAGGTCATCAAGATTCTTCTTGGCCTGCTCGGCACAGAAGCTGTCGGGATACTTTTCTATAAAGCTCGTCAGAGTCGCCCTTGCATCAGCCAAATACTTTTTCTTCTGTTCCAAATTCGACTCGCTTCGCTGACGCCACAGGCGGATTTTCAAGAGGGCCAGCTCGTATAATGCCTGCATCCCGCCATCGGTATCCTGAAACCTTTTGTGGAGTTGACCAAGTTTTTCAGCCCGTAGTTGCTCATCAGCGATGAGTTTCGTTTGGGCCAACAAAATATTGTCACGGAGCAGGTCGTCGTCGCCCATCTGTTCGAGCAACTCATCAAGACTCCTGATGTAACCGGAGACGTGCGGATTCAGCATAACGAATTTCGCCAAACGCTTAGCCGATTCCGTCTCGCCGGTTTGATTTTCTGTGCTGATAAGACTGCGCAACTGACTTAACTTTCTTTGCAATTCGGTTAATTTGAACACTGTCATTACCGAATCAGCCGGCGGACGAAATGGGCTGAAGAACGTCTCACTTTGTGTTTGTTCTTTTTCGAGCAGTTTCAACCGCTCGGCAATCAGAGCCTGTGCTTCAACAAGAAGCTTCTCAGCCTGCTCAAATCTACCCTGGCCTGCCCAATGCTTTGCAATACGCCATCGTGCCTCGAGCGATTCCGGGCTATCACCGAATTCCCTATACAGCCGATACCAGATTTCCCGCGACCTTTCGTGCGGGTAATCATTGTAAAAATGCAATACTTCTTTTTGCCCAAGGACCTCGACATCCGGGCTGTATTCGCTCAGAAGTGCCTTATAGTAAAGCGATACGGGCATTCGACGGCTTCTGGAGCGCCGGCTTATAAATAAGTCGTACTGCTCGGCAAGCCATTGTCTTTTCGCCTGATACTTCAGCCCTTGGGGCACTATAAACCAGCTTGGCCAACGGTCGTGACTTAACTGAATCTGCATTTCCCTTTTCAGCTCTGCACGCAGCGGTATGGGTTCGGTCGGATAAAAGAAGCCCGCCAGATATTTTCTTACAACAGGATTTGTAAGAGTTTCATCCAGGGCTTCCGTTATACTATGGTCGTGAAATTCACTTGCCTGTTCCGGGTCATTCTTGGCCACATAGAGCTGATAGTCTAATTCACCAAAGCCTATCCTTATTTCAAAAGTCACGATAGCCAGCAAAAGGAAAATAGACGTAACAATCCAGACCAGCCCCGGCCGATAACGCGTAAAATGACCTATACCAAGAACTAATCCCGCTATACCCAAACCGATAAGCCAGGCACAAATCCACGGCGTAAAAGAAAATCCCCATCTAATAGGTTCTACCCCCCTTGTCCCGCCGAAGTAGGCCCAGAAAGCAACTTGAGGTGCTGTGCATAACACTATCGCGATAAAGCGCGAACGAAAACGAAGTGGACGACACGCCACAGCGATACAGCTTACCAAAAGGCAAACTGCAAAGGCTGGCAAATTGGCCACAAAAAACACCAGCAATATAAAAGGAAAACTGTACCGGAAGCTCATAAGCTGTGATATCAACGGCGGCACAATTGCCAAAATCCCCATAAGCAGCCCCAAAACAAGAATCTGCCAGGGATATTCAAATATGCTCAGGCCCGTTATGGCAGACTGCCCCAGATACCAAAGCTTGGGAGAAGTTACGGACTGAAAGCTAAACGACCAGAAAGAGCCGGTCAGTATTTTCGACCAGAAAGATGCGCTTACGCCGAAGACCACAAAAGCAAGCAGCCAGCATCTCTGGACGTTCTTATGGCTGTAGTGCAGCGTAGGGCCAACCGCCATAAAAGACTTCGAAACCGCTTTGGCCCCATTTTTTGTTTGTTTATTATCCATAAACCTTCTCTCAATGCTCGTTTTATACTTCTCAGTTTTGTCTTACGAGCATCGAGCATCAAGTTATGTCCCCTCACCGCTGCTGGCAAGATAAATGACTTGTTCCGGCGTAAGTTTGTCTATTTCAATCGACATCGACTTCATCTTCAGCCTGCTCACCCGCTGCTCTATTTCCATCGGGACATCGTGGACTGCAACGGCAAACTTGCCCCGCTTTTTCATCACATATTCCGCCTCCAACGCCTGCGTCGCAAAGCTCATATCCATCACACTTGCGGGATGACCTTCAGCGGCTGCAAGGTTAATTAACCGCCCGTCAGCCAAAAGACATATCCGCTTATTATTTTTCAAAACATATTCATCAACGTGGTTGCGGACACCGCGGTTTACCTTCTTGCTCATCTTTTTCAGAGCCGGTATATCTATCTCAACGTTGAAATGCCCGCTGTTGGCAACAACCGCCCTGTCTTTCATCGCACGGAAGTGCTCAGCCCGGATAACGTTTTTATTACCCGTAAGCGTTACGAACAGCTCACCCACCTTTGCCGCTTTCGCCATCGGCATAACCTCGAAGCCGTCCATCGCCGCCTCAAGGGCCTTAATCGCATCGACTTCCGTTATAATAACGATGGCTCCCATACCTCTGGCCCGCATAGCAAAGCCCCGGCCGCACCAGCCGTAGCCTGCCGCAACGACCTTTTTACCAGCCATCAGAAAATCCGTCGCCCGAATAATACCATCGACCGTTGACTGGCCCGTCCCATAGCGGTTGTCGAAAAGGTGCTTCGTCGCAGCGTCATTTACAGCGATAACCGGAAACTTCAACTTGCCGGAATTCGCCATCGCCCGCAAACGGATAACACCGGTAGTGGTCTCTTCCATACTCGCAATAATCCTGCCGGCCTCTTTCTTCCTGCGGGTATGCAACTCATTTACCAAATCAGCCCCATCGTCGAATGTAATAATCGGCTTATGGTCAATTGCTGCGTTGATATGTTTGTAATAGGTGGCCCGGTTTTCACCGCAGATGGCAAAGACCGCTATCTTAAAATCCTTTACCAATGAAGCTGCCACATCATCCTGGGTGCTAAGGGGGTTAGAAGCGCATAAAACAACATTTGCCCCTCCTGCTTTCAGAGTCCTCGCAAGATTAGCCGTTTCTGCGGTTATATGCAGACAGGCCGAGACATTTTTGCCTTTTAACGGCTTAGCTTTTGCAAACCGCTCCCGTATCTGTGCCAAGACCGGCATATCGTTATCAGCCCACAAAATCCGTCTTTTTCCTTCCGATGCCAGTGATAAATCAGCTACGTCATACTTCATTTATTAACCCTTTCAAAATGCAGACAGAAACGGTAAATATACCGCCGCCAGCCTAACTTTGCAATCTTTATTTCTTTATCCCCGAGAACCCGCCCTTATCACTCCGCCCTGCAACACCAAAAAAACAGAGCCCCAAGCGTGAGCGAGGGGTCTTCTTATTCGTTTAGCAGTCACCGGCACGGCGACCCACTTCGCCTGCCACCTTATTTAGAGTGTCGTTTACTCTAATGGGGTCATTCCGTGCTTGCCTACCCCCGTAATCCGTTGGCCGGGGACACGGAATCTACTTCTTAATTTGATATTCCCTGTTCGATATTGGATATTCCCTTCGCTCTCTGTCGTCCCTCTTCTGACTTCCGCCGTCTGTCATCTGTCCTCCGGCCTGGGGTTGCATACGTGAGGATTGCTTCTCCCCTCTCACGCCGCGGCAATCTTTTTCTACCCCAGAAAAAACGTTAAGAAAAGCGGTAGAAATGCCGAAAGTAATAAGGTATGAAAAGTAATCCAAAAAGTGGGGCTATGGCAGTTTCCGGGGTCGGCGAGGCGAAAATCATCAGTGATTTCCTGAGCACTTGCTTGGATGAAGAAGACAAGATGAACAGCAGCGCCTATCGGGAACTCCTCTACAGGGAAAGCTGGTGGCCGCAATTAAAGCCGGATGATTTCGATGCGATTAAGGACCGCCTCAAAATCTTAATCGAGGATACGGAAAGGCACATACAAATACTTACAGAATTGCAGGAAAAGTATGTTAATAAGCCGCCATCTAAGTAAAGAAGAGATATTCGCTGAGCTCGAATTTTTGAAATCGTTTGAGGCAATAACGGGCAAACGATACCTGCGGATGTGCGCCGATGAACGGCTGAAAAACGAGGAGGTCAGGAGCACTTTCAGAAAAATAGCCGCCGACGAGGAGCGTCATGCCCAGCTTGTCCAGGAAATCATCGACATTGCCAAAAGAAAATAACTAAGAACAAAAATTAAAATCCCTTAAATCCCCGCTTGCCTGCACCCGCATGACTCTGGCGGGTGTCCTCGACTGCTACTCACCTAGTCCGCTGTCGAAAATCCGCCCCAATTAATTAATTCGCTAATTAACTAACTTGCCAATTCACCAATTCACTATTTAACTAATTAACTTCTCTCTCCTGCTCACCTGTTCCACCGTTCTACTTTCTCCGCCTTCGGCGGCCTCCCTCTGCCAGCTTGCCTTGTGGGACCCCCACAACCTTTTTTCGCTTTTCTTTCCTGTCCGCTAAACGCTGAACGTTGTACGCTAAATGAGCCTCCCAAATCGCCCAACTTTCAACAAATAACTTTGCCCGCAAGTTTTAACCTTTTAGCTTTGGTTTTGCACTTTCAGTTTTAACTTTCCTAACACATCCAGTATCCAGTATCGAGTATTTGTCTTCTGTTTTCCGTGTCTTTGTATTTTTTATTTTTGCTGCTTGTCCGCCGTAAGTTTACTGAAGGCGGATGTAGTTTTGCTTTTTGCATTTTGATTTTTAATTTCTCTTCTCCTAACGCCCTCCGGCAGCTTGCCCTGCTTGCCCCGTGAGATGCGCCGTCTGCTATCTCTTTGGGGGTGGGCACTTCGCAATGGAATTTCACTATCTTATTTTACCCGCAAAATTAAAAACTTAAATCTATCGCCGTTGCTCACCGCAGATTCCGGAATGCCTTTATCCGGAAACAAATTTTACCCTCGTAGCTTGCCCCTTTCCTGTGGGGCGCAGTTTACCCTGTGGGCGTAGATCCCCGAGCGATGCTCTCTTGCCTGCCCCAGCATGTCTTAGGCCGGGGGCCAGGAACAGGGGACCCATATCTTACATTCTTTTCTAATCCCCCACAACCTTTTTCCGCTTTTCTTTCTTTTTCGTTGTCCTGTCTCATGAAGTACCGCTAACCTCACAAAACACTCGACATCTGCTGATATATGACTTAAGTATGTATGCACATACTTAATTACTTTCCACACTAAAAAGCTTCTAGTCCTTTCGATCAGACAAAAAGACTAGATCACTGCCAAACCGCACTAAACACCTGACATTCGTTAAAATACTATATAAGTATATACGCATATACTTATATACTTTCTAACATCATCCCCCCAACCCGCAAACTTCAAAATCTGCACCGAAAAATCTCTGTTAATTTAGGCAAAAAACCGCCTCCGGCGTCCCGAGCGTAGTCGAGGGATCTCATACTTCTACGAACAATGAACAACGAACTAAAAACTGCAAAATCTTTGCTTATTTTTGAAGATTTTGTATCAGTTTTTGAACATTTCTATACAGTTTTCGAATGTTTTCACTAAGTTTTCGAACGTTTCTATACAGTTTTTGAACGTTTTCGAATATTCTCGAACGTTTGCTCATATAACAGCGCCGTTGACCCCTTACAAGCCATTTTACGATTGGACCTGTTCCTTATTCTCTACCCTCTAACTCATCTCCATCATCATTTTTACTGCAAAAACCCACATCTCCATGAGAGAAACTCAAAAACCCCATATTTTTCCAAAATAATCAATAATCAGAAATCCATAATCAATTCAAAAGTATCGCCCAAGCAGGCACCCTGACTTGTTGGCTTCCTTTGCCGACTATGATATGCGCAATATGGAGTGCGAAGGAGTGAATTTAAGTTCTGATTTTAAGGCAGTCCCGTATAAAACAGCAATCGATATGTTGGCATTCGCCGTTTGATGTCCCAAAACAAGGCGTGTTGCCTTCTGTTTTCTGGATAGAGCGGATAAGTTCTGTCTTTTTCATTTTACCGCAGTTTATTCCCAGTGCTTTTGCTTTTTGTTTTACTTCGTTGACTTTCATATCGTTTCCCTTTGTCATTTTAACTTTATCATCAAGATGGCTTACGCCGAAACTACACACTACCTAAAACCGAAGACAAAATGTAACAGCTGCTCGTGCTGCGCAGCGTTCCGGCCTCCGCAGACGCTTCGGCGGAGTAGGCGCTACGCAGAGTAGCAAAAGCTAACCTATTGTATAACCTGAACTTGTATTTTTTTAGCCAATTTCAGCTGTCTTCTTTTCCGCCGGTTTATTGTTCTTGCCTCCGACTCGATTGGGGTATCTTTTGAAGCTATTTGTATGGCTTCGAGTGCTGTGGCAGCGTATAAGTCGGCTCCGATTTCCTGCCAGAGTCCCTCTGCACGGTTAAATAGCCCACCTGATACCATTATGCGCATATTCGGCCAGGCGTTTACATCTCTTATGGTGTCTATAAGTCGCCGGATGTCAGGTGCCTGTTTCGGGGTACTGCCGTAGATTAGCAGTATATCAGGAGCACTTTCGTTTATGAATGCAAGGATATCGTCGTTTGTTAGGCCGCCGCCGAGGAATTTGACTTCCCAGCCGTCGCTTTCGAACAAGTCCGCCATTATTTGAGCTCCGAGCTCCTGCAACTCAGCCTGGGCACAAGAAATCACTATTCTCTTGCTCTTCCGGGGCCTGCGTGGCAGCTTGTTCTGAAGCTGGTCCACAATTGTGCGGTTAATTCGGGTGGCCAAATGCTCCTGGGTGGATGTAATCCTGTCTGAACGCACTAAATGCTCGATTTCGACCATAATAGGCCAGATTATGTCCAAATAGACGGAATTGGCGGGGGTGCCGGTCTGCAGGGATTCCTCTATAACGGCTCGGCAGGCCTTTCTGTTACCATTAAGTAAGGTGTCTAAATATCGTTCAAGAACGGCATCTTTTACCATAATTTCGGTCTCCAAATTCGTTTCCTAAATACTGTATATTGCCTATTTTCTTAAACTTGAGCGTTTGCCAAGGCGTAAATGTTAAAATAGGCAATATACATATCGGTAGCGGGGGAGAAGAAGCTTTAGTTAAAATAGGCAATTTGCGTGGTTTGGGAGGGGATTTTTCGCATCAAAACGAGCGAGTCATTTCGTAAAACGGCTTGAAAGGGGGCAACAACACGTCCGCCTTCGCCAAGGCTTCGGCGAGACAAGGGTTTATGAGCAAACGTTCGAGAATATTCGAAAACGTTCAAAAACAGTATAGAAATATTCAAAAATTGTATAGAAACGTTCAAAAATATTTGAAAATATTCGACAGTTCTGCTCAATCGTACCTAGGGCACAGGCCACGGGGGCTTTTGCGGTTGTGTTAAAATAGGTAAATAAAAACATTATCGGACGTTGCAGAAGTGAGAGAGGGAGAAAGAGAGAGGGAAGAGGGATATACTGGCCCCGTGAAAGGGTGAGACACCTATTAGGGTATAAGTTATGATAGATGCCGCCTAACGGAAGGAGCCCGTAGGGCGACTGGAGTTAGGCGGCAATCGAAAACCTGAAAGGACTCTTACAGATGGCCAGAGCATCAAAGTTTACCGATGAGCAGAGGTTGGAAATAAGGGTAAAAATTAGGTACTTGAAGAAGTTCAATCAAACTTCAGGGCGGCAGGAATGAGGGAAGAGGGACGATGGAGGACGGATGCTTGATACTGGATGCTCGATGCTGGATGTGTTGGGAAAATTAAAAGTTAAAAGTGTAAAGTTAAAAGTTGTGGAACCGCTTCGCGGGACTTATCTTTAATGAGAGTCTTGGGTAGATTAGCGCGAGAGAGTTGCCGTTTGAGTTTTTGTTTTGATCAAGCGATGTGTAATCCGCGGAAAGGTGCCTGTTGCTTGCGAGTTACCTTATGATAAGCACTTTATTACGCCCTTTGCTCTCGATATCAGCGCGGAAAGTGGTGTCACTTGGTATCATGTGTTCCGGGTCATAAATGACGAACAAAATGAAGGCCCGAGCGGGATACTTGGTCAAGTCGGCGGCGATACCTTCGGTGGCTTTTGACGGAGGCGTCCCGCGTCTAATGTATTTCCCCTCTATCAGAAAGTCGGTTTCAAGGGAAACATGGTCAGGGACAACCCCTGCACAGGCAAAGGAAGTCGTAGGATGCTCGCTTCGGATGTGCTGTTCATGGGTTCTAAGTAGGGCCCCTAGTTTGCTGTTTAAATCGGGTTCATCCTTGGGCTTAGTTCGTGCAAACATGTCGCCAATAGCGGATTCAATGATGTTAGCTATGGTGTTTGCTAGTCGAGCTGACTCGGGTCTGAGGTATTCTCGTTCGGAGATCATACCGAGCAGGGACTGCGCATCGATTTGTTGAAAGACATCCTCGTGCAAAGAACGCATTCGTGACAGAGCCTGTTTGACGTGATGCGCGTGTTGAGTGAATAGTGACCAAATCATACTAACCTTATCGGCATCCGAGAGGTTTTCCGGCAGATAGTCAAGGATCTGCGAGAGATCAGCGAGATATTCATCTTCAAACTTGTCAACAGCGTCTCGCAAGAACGAGATGGCCTGCCTGATATAATCTAAGGCTGCTGTTTGTGCTTCGTGGTCGTTGATAGGGTCAGCGATTATGTCGTGTGTGTACAGACCTCTGTGGTCAAGTTTTTCAGCTCCGACGGCGTATGCAGCAATGCGACGATCAATGCACTGGAAACAGCGTCCGCAGTGAGTAGCTTGACCCTCAACGTCAAATGTCCTGCTGCAAGATACGGAGCTGGAGATCAGCTCTGGGGAATGAGATTTAAGTTTCTCAACTATTTCTGACTTCGTTTTGAACATATAGGGTAAATCTATCTTGAATTCTGTTTCACTAATCAATGATAGAAGAACTGCGATCTTCGCCATAGTTTGCGGATGAGTGGTTCGGCTGGCACGTGCGTTGCCCAGGTCTTCTCTTCGGTGCAGATTGATACTTGTAACGCCATTCTCATATACAGAGAAGCAATTCTGGCTGTAGGCTGATGCAATCGCGTAAGCGATACTAGTGTATAGAAACGATCGCGTTCTCTGTGTTTCCTCTCGGGCGCGCACATCTCGGAGAGTGCATTCAAAGCTGTAATGGAGTGCACGCATAGGATATTTTTGCTGGAGTGCTTGAGCCAGAGCGCGTTGTGTTCGGGTGGTTCCAGGTTGTGACTGATGACTAACGAGGACAACTTTGCTATCTCCAGAAGCAAGAAGGTCAAGTGCTCCGCAAAGTGAGTCGAGCCCACCAGAGAATAGAGTCACCACGATTTCGGTACCTTCGAGGTCAAGTGAGAAGCCGGGACGATCAAAGAGACCCGTCGGAGGTGTTGAGTGTCCGGGTTCAAAGTGGAATGTGTACTCAGCATCTCCGGTCATGAAGGTTAAGGCGTCTGACAAAGCACTTGTGACGGTGGGGCGAGTCCAGAACTCGTGGTCTCTAATGCGGATATGAAATTCGATAAGACGCGACCAGGCGTGGTATTCAACTGCATCCTTAGGGCCGCGGGATATGCAACGGTCGGCCGCAAAGATGTAACTAGCAATCTCCAACAAATCGAGGATGCGTGTGGGGAGGTGATAGACATCTTGCACGAATCGGGGAAGGCCAATTCGCAAACGTCGATAGGGCTGCCCCTTGATGTAGTGGAGACGCAGAGCTCCGCTGGTCTCTGGGGGGCCTGTGGCACCATTCGCGAGGACAAGATATCGCCGTCGTGGGGTGTTCATTCTGCCGCCTCTCTCTGTATTTCCTCCTGAAGTTTGCCAAAAGCTATTGCAAGAAAACTGCGGATCTCCGTGTCAGTAGGCCGTGATTCGCGAGCGTGATTATTGAACCAACCGGCAGCAAAGGACTGCGTTATTTTGGAAGTCTCAAAGGCGTGTCTCGACACGTCCTCTATGTGGTCGTGCAAGCTTTTGGTAAACCTTTCGCGGACTTCGAGAGATGACAATTGTGCTGATGCTTCACGTTCCAAGAAATAACGCAAGTATCACTCGGTGAAACGAGCGAAAAACGACCTGGCTACCTGGCAAAAGCCCTCTGCACTCGCAGATTTTGACCATATGTCAGCCGCAGGGTGACGGGCATCAAAAAGCAAAGCCTGTGCACTTCGACTCCTTGTCCAGTCTGCGATTGCATCTGCACCAGCACGGGATGCAACCTCGGCGTATTCCTGGGACGTGGCATGTTGTCTAACCCAGTCATTAAGATTCTTAGCAATCGTAGCTGGCGATGGATTTCTCTCAAGCCCTGCTTCAGGGGAGCTAAGACGTGTGGTGCGCGGAAGAGTTGCCGTGGCCAGCGAAACCAAATACGCGAAGGCTGCTTGGACTCCAGCGTCGTTGTGAAGGTTACTGAACCGGTTTCGCACATTGTTCAGAGTCTTTCTTGCCAGGTCCGCGACTTCATCGTAGTATCCTTGCGAATGTGAAATGTCTTCGACGATTGTACGCCAGCGTCGCGTCCGTGGTAGTGAACCTAGTCTTTCATGGCCCATATTGCTGTCCCCAAGCCTGGGTTCGGGCGCTGACATAATCAAGGATGGATATCTCCGTCCCGGATTTGTTTATTATGGTCGTGATTGTCGGGAGAGGCAAGGGGAATTTTCAAATTCATATTTACTATTTTCGATTTACGATTGTGGAATTGAGATTGCCGCGTTGGGGGAGAAGCCACGAAGTGCAAGAAAAAGGAGAAGCAATCCTCGTGTAGGCACCCCTAAGAATATTAACTCTCTCGTCCTCGGTTATTCAGTGATGGAATCCCAAAGCGGACTGGCGAGGCACCGGCTTTCGCCGGTTGGTTCGCTTGGAAAAGAAACATTTAACATAAATAGTACCAGTAGAAGTCGTATACTCCGTTTTTTTCAGGTATTCAGTATAGCTAGGATAGGTATGATGTCAAGGTGTGTCAACCGGTACATGGGTAACATTTTATACCGGTGGCTTGGGGGCTAAACGAAGCGGAAGTCCGCCGTGCCGGCGGACGCTAAACGAGATTGCCATAAAAAGTCGCCGTTACGGCGACTGCTAAACAACTAAACAAAACTTTCGATTTTTTCGGTGCAAATACGCTTAGTCAAACGTTGGAGTGTTTTCACTCGTTCGGCGAGGTATTCAAGCTGCTTTTTAGTGATTCTGTATGAGGCCTTGTAACGGGCATCGATGTAGGCCTTCTTTAGAAGTTTAAAAGCTTGCTCCTCGCTCTTCGTCGCTCTTGGAAAGGCCCTCAAGAATCGTGGGTCGAAGCTAGCGGCCTTGCGGCCAAGCTTCTCTATATCGTGGGTCTTCGGCTTATAATTCGTAAAGACTAACATTATCGCAATATAAAATCGCTCTGTGGCTTGATGTAACTGAAATGCTGCGTTCTTATATCTTTTCTTATCGAAGTTAATAACGTAGTTATCATAAAACTCTTTTGCACTCTTAAACCACATATTGAAATCAGTTTTTGCCAACTCAGCGCGTTTTTTGGCTGAGAGTTTTTTTAACTTTGCCAGTTTGAATTTGCCGGAATCGTAGAGGACGATTCCTTCCTTCTTGATATCGCTGAAGAAGTACCAGCCGGACTCTAAGTTGGTATTTACCTGATTGATTGGATGGTAGATGAGGTTTACATCCGTTGCAGTTCCTTTGAGCTTATCATTTAGTTTTCTCTGTAGGCCGTCGTCGTTGGCCTGTCTTTTGGTCTCTGTAATTACGAGGATGTCGTAATCTGATTTGTATTCGTAGGTGATATGGCCCTGTTTGTATGTATCTTCGACCCAGTTGCCGCGTGCGTAGCTGCCGAAGAGGATGAGCATCTGTGCGCCGGGGAAAGACTTGACGATAGTATCTGTTATGAGCTTTAGCTCGTCCTGTTTGTGTTTTGGCAGATGCGCAAGGGATTTTTTCATACGGCAGTATTATTGCGATTATAGCCATAGGGTAAAGGAAAAATTCGATGCCGGCTGCTTGACAATGCGGCAGAAGGTGGTTAAAAGTAAGTTGTGGGAATTGTTTGCTAAAAGCGCTTTTTGGAGAGAAAAAATATGATTGGAGCAATTGGTGCTAAAGCTATAGAAGATGCAAGTAGAGTGGGCCGGTTCGGCAGGTTTGCCTGGCGGGCGCTAGGAGCATGCGGCTGGAGCATGGTTAGAACGAGAACGTATCCTCTGATATGGACGCAAATGAATGTAATCGGTGTTCGAAGTGTGCCGATTGTGATGATAACGGGAGCGTTCGTGGGGATGATACTGGCGGTCCAGGCATACGACCAGCTTGCGGGTATGGGGCTGGAAGAACACTTAGGAGTTTTGATTAACATATCAGTTGTTAAAGAACTGGGTCCTGTTCTTGCGGCGGTGATGTTGGCAGGGCGGGTCGGCGGCGCTTTGACGGCTGAGCTTGGGACGATGAATGTTACCGAACAGATAGATGCGGTCAAGAGCATGGGGACTGACCCGGTACGGCATCTGGTAGCACCGCGGCTTCTGGCGTGTTTGCTTCTTACGCCGGCACTGATTATCTATGCAGATTTGCTCGGTGTATTGGGCGGATATTTCGTTGGGGTTATGCAGTTCGGGATTAACAGTCAGGGGTATTGGAGCTTTAGTGCATCGGGCGTGGAACTGTGGGATGTGGTTGTCGGAGTTGTAAAGGGCTTTTTCTTTGGTGCGGCTATTGCGGTAATCAGTTGTTATAAGGGCTTTACGTGCAAGGAAGGCGCTCACGGAGTAGGTCAGGCATGCACGGAGGCGTTTGTGGCCAGCTTTATCTCTATATTGGCGCTGGATTTTACACTGGCAGTGGTTTTTAAGGCGATTTACAATACATTTTGGCCTTTGAGAAGTCTGGTAGGATAAAAGAGCGAAAGAGCGGTAAGGCAAAAATAAGAGTGGAAAAGGCTGAAAACAATAAGGGGACGACAGGAAGAGGCGATAATGGTGTAGTCGTTATTAAAAACCTTACTAAAAAGTTCGGTGACAACGTTGTTCTGGATAATATTTCTCTGTCGATAGAAAAAGGCAAGACGACGGTGGTGATAGGGCCGAGCGGGTGCGGCAAGACTGTTTTGATAAAAAATTTCATAGTGCTACTTCGGCCAAGTTCAGGTGAGGTTTATTTTAAGAACAAGCGCATTGATAATCTGCCTGAAGAGAAATTGAATAAGATACGTACCCATTACGGTTTTCTGTTCCAGGGCGGGGCGCTGTTTGACAGTCTTAGCGTTGCCGAGAATATAATGTTTCCGATAGTCCAGCATTACAAGATAACCGATTGGAGGCAGGTCGAGGAGGTTGTCAAGGCCAAACTGACAATGGTTGGTCTTGACGGTTTTCAACAATTTTATCCTGCGAATCTTTCCGGTGGTCAGAAAAAAAGGGTGGCATTGGCACGGGCTATTGCGCTGAATCCGGAAGTTATTTTGTATGATGAGCCGACGACGGGGCTGGACCCTATTCGTGCAGATACAATCAACGAGCTTATTTTGAAACTTCAAAGAGAACTTGGCGAGACGACTGTTGTTGTTACCCATGATATGACAAGTGCGTACAAAATAGCAGACCGTATCGTTATGCTACATAACGGCAAGATTATCGCCGACGGCGATGCTGACTATATTCGCAATCATTCCCATCCCGTAGTTAGACAGTTCATCACCGGCCAGGTCAATGAAGAAGACCTTGCAGTTCTGCGTGCAAGCGGCGGTATTTCCCAGGCTAAGTTCCTGCCTCGTGATTTTGAGGAATGATAGAAGTGATGCACGAGAGAGCTGAGGACGTCGCAGGCGATTTGGCCAAGGTTGTGCGAGGAGATGTTTTCGCTGACATATTACACAGGGCAGCATACGCCAGCGACGCCAGCATTTATCAGATAATTCCCGGATGTGTTGTTGCGCCTCGGGACGTTGCGGACGTAGCGGCTGTTGTGAAATACGCCGGTGCCCACGGTATGTCGGTAGTTGCTCGCGGAGCGGGCAGCGGGGTGGCCGGTGAATCGCTGTGCAGCGGCATAGTCTTCGATATGACCCGGTATATGAACAAGATTATTAGTGTGGGTGACGGCGGTGCGATTGCGGTTGTTGAGCCCGGTGTGGTACTGGACGATTTAAATAATTGCGTGGCGGCTTACGGCAGAAAAATCGGGCCTGACCCGTCGAGCGGTAACCGGGCAACGGTAGGTGGGTGCGTGGCTAATAATGCCACAGGCGCTCATTCACTCGAATATGGCTATATCGGTGACTATGTGGAAAGTGTCGAAGCGGTTCTGGCTGACGGCAGCGTGGTTGAGTTCAAAAATGATTTCAGTCCGGAGGGGGGAGAAAACGAGAAACTTGCTTCAATTGCAAAAGGGTGCATATCGATTCTTTCGGGCAATGAGACGGTCATTACCAAGGCGCTGCCTGAGACAAAGCGAAATCGTAGCGGGTATACAATCGCAAGGGTCTGTCACAACGGGAAAATAGATTTGGCCCGGCTGTTAGCAGGCTCGGAGGGGACATTGGGCATTTTTACGAAAATCGCCCTTCGAACTGTTGCGGTTTGCGCTGCAAAAGCGCTGCTGCAGCTTGAATTTGATTCGTTTGAAAAGATGGCACGGGCTGTGCCGATTATTGTTGACAGCGGGGCGTCGGCGTGTGAGCTGATGGATAAGACTTTGATTGATATGGCGATTGAGGCGCTGCCCGAATATCGGGATGTTTTGCTGGCTGGTGGTGCTGCTGTTCTTCTGGTTGAGCATAGCGGCGGAACGGATGAGCAGGTAAGAGAAAAGATAGAAACTACTGATTCGAAAGTTGGGAAGCTAGCCTGCGGGCGAAGGATTGTTTTTGAGCCGGAGCAGCAGAAGCGATTGTGGAAGCTGCGCAAGGATGCTGCAGTGCTGCTTGACAGGGAAAAGGGGAGAAAGCACCCTGTTCCTTTTGTTGAAGATGCTTCTGTCGGAAACAGACGGCTGGCGGAGTACATTTCGGGTCTGGAAAGAGTCGGGAAGCGATATGATATTGCGATGTCTTTTTACGGTCATGCCGGCGACGGCGAGCTGCATATACGGCCATATCTGGATTTGAGCGACCCGGCTGAAGTAGAGAAGATGCGGTCGATTGCAAATGATGTTTTCGAGCTTGCCTGGTCGCTGGGCGGGTCAATCAGCGGTGAGCACGCAGAGGGGTTGGTGAGGGCGGCTTTTTTGAGGCGGCAATACGGCGATGAATTTTACGAGTTATTGCGGGCAATCAAGAATATATTCGACCCCGATGGTTTGATGAATCCCGGTAAAATCATCAACGACGATGCTGATGTTATGGTTAAGAACCTGCGGGCTGAGCATAAATGGCTGCCTGAGAGACTTAAAACGGATTTGTATTTTGGGAAGGACGAATTTTGCACCGAAATTGAGCAGTGCAGCGGCTGCGGGGTTTGCCTGAGCAGAGAATCCGATTTGCGGATGTGCCCGGTGTTCCGTGCGGTGGGTGAGGAGCTGGACAGCTCACGTGCGAAAGCTAATATACTTCGTTTCTGGATGACGGGGCAGTTAGAGAGAGTAGATTTTGAGTCGCCGGAGTTTAGAAAGTTTCTGGATTTGTGCGTTAACTGCAAAGCGTGCTCGGTAGAATGTCCCTCCGGAGTTGATGTTTCCCGGCTGATGGCGACGGCACGAGCGGAATTAGGCAAACGCAAGGGGCTAAGGCGTGCGGAATTGGTGTTGAGCGGCAATCGGTATCTTAGTATTCTTGGCAGTGTTTTCGCTCCTGTTTCTAATTTTGTAATGAGAGTTGGAATCTTTAAGTGGCTGCTCGAGAAAATCGTCGGGCTTGACCGGCGAAGAGATATGCCCGGATTTGAGAGACGGTCATTCCTGAGGACGGGGCGTAAATATCTGGAGGCCTGTGAGGCTCAGCGCAAGCCGGTCGATAGGGTTGCGTATTTTGTGGATACGTATGCGAATTATAACGACCACGAGCTGGGATTTGCAGTGCTTGAGGTTTTGCGGCACAACGATATTGATGTGATTTTGCCGAAGCAGCGACCTGTGCCGCTGCCGGCGATTGTGTATGGCAATGTCAAACGTGCCCGAAGAGATTTGTCGTATAGTGTTAAGCATTTAGCTAAAGCGGTTCGAGATGGGTACAAGATAGTATGCTCCGAGCCGAGTGCGGTGCTTTGTCTGAAGCAGGAGCTTCGGCATTTTGTCGCAGGTGAAGATGCGCAGCTTGTCTCGGAAAATACGTATGAGTTGATGGGCTATTTACTTGGCCTGCTTGAGGAGGGTAAGTTGAAGCCAGTTGAGAATCCCATAGCTCGCGGTTTTGCCTATCATCAGCCTTGTCATTTGTATGCGATTGGCGGTGGAAAGGCGGGTGTCGAACTTCTGAAAAGACTTTGCCCTGTTATGATAGCTGAACTCGATGCCGGCTGCTGCGGTATTGCGGGGACGTTCGGGATGCAACAAAAGAATTATGAGCTGTCATCGAAAATAGCTGAGAGATTAAAAAAGGCGTTGGAATCATACACCAGTCGATATGTATTAACGGAATGCAGCGCCTGTAAGATGCAGATAGAGCATATAAGCGGAGCAAAAGTTGTGCATCCGATTAAGATTATAGCGGAGAGCTACAAAAGAGCGTAAGAGCGTAAGTCATAATTGTATGGGGTAATGTAGCTGACAATATATTATTGAACGAAGGGTGAAGATATTCAGGTGAGTAAAATAAAGACATTCATTCTGGTTGTAATAATTTTTATTTCAAGTATACCTTTGGTTGTAGTGGGTGCTGTTTTATTCTGGTTTAATTTGCCTCATATATATACGCCGCCTGCTCTTACACCTGAGAATGTTACTGCCTATAACAGATGCATCGAATTTATTAGGAATCATGACGTTCCAAAGCGATTTATTTGCTTGGCGGCGTTTGATGATGACCCAAGAAAGAATGAGGTGGTCAAAGGCAAAGTGTACATTGGAGAAATTTGTAAAATGCTGGCTGACCCATCCGTGAGTGTTAAGCGAAAACTGAAGGCTCGCGAGAGTTGGGATAAGCGGGTAAATAATTCTACTCGACTAGCGCAGCAGAAGTTGGAGTCGGAGATACAGAAAATTGCATACCAACTTCTTCGGGTTAAGTGTGTCAGATTCCACAAAGAAGATGATATGATATTATTTTATAAAACTTACGGCCCATTAGAATCCGCGTCAACCGGCCCCGGTGTTGTTTATTCTTTAGCTGGGAGAGATCCCAGTGAGGTTAAGAGCGAAGCTTTAGACCTATACAGGCCCTTTATTAAAATAGGAGGCAACTGGTATATGTCAAGACACCTCCTATTAATTGGCCCACGGTTTAAAATGAACCACGCGTCTAATCCTGAATCGCTAATTGACCGTTCATTGAGGACAAAAGGTTTAAATCTCGGCGAAGGGGATAAATAAACCGGGGAAATTGGCGATGGAATGGGCAAAAGGAAATTTTAATGAGGCGGTTTTGTGGGAGTATCGAATGTCGAAGTAATGCGATGACCAGATCCCTCGACTCCGTCCGCCTGCGGCGGACTTCGCTCGGGATGACATAGGGTTGCGCTTCGGTCGGGATAACCTTTCATTTGAAAATTGCGGGGCGCCCACAGGACAAGCTGCCGGAGGGCGCAGAGAGAATTTAATTAGGTGAGAAGTAAGCTTATGCCACTATTGCTGCTTTATGGGTTATGCTCCTGAAATTTGCAGTAGAGGACTTCAGTATTTTTCATCAATTCAAGTCCTTTTATCCAGCCTAATGTTGTTAAAGCTATGCTAATTAATATGACACTAAGCGCAAGTGCCATACCAAGGGCAAGTTCCTTCGAAAAAACAACGAGCACCACAAAAGCAAGAGGTATCAGGAGCACAAAGAGCTTTGAAAAGGCCAGGAGTATTATAAGAGCGACAATTACTAAAAAGGCAAGCTCCAGAGAAGTTCCAAAGTAGGTTCTAAGAGTTGCAACGATTGCCGGGGAATTTTTAAGGAATGCCGGAAGACCTTTCCAGAGCAGTAACACTCCTGAGACCAGTGCACAAGGCCCAAGTGTCGTGCAGACCATCATAAAGGATGTTATCCACTCGTGATGGGTCTTGTCATCCTGAGAAGCTTTTTCGTTAATTATAATATCGGCCTGTCTTAGCCTTTTAGATACATCCCGCCGGCGATGCCGTCCCTTTGGTATATCCGGGAAAATGTTTTCCCATCTTTCACCTATAAGGCATCTGTATAACCATTTTAAGGGGAACCAAGGTTGAAAATAATTTGCGGTTGTTACAACATGGAGTAAAGAGAAAATTTCCTGAAGACAGTAGCCAACGGCATAGGCTAATCCGATGCCGATGATGTAGAATATGATATTGGCTGATTTTGGGATGATGTTGATATTGATAGATTTTTTTGAGATATCTATCCCGCCCCAAACGTATAAAAAACTGAGTATGACTAAAATGCCGCCCAGGATATAAATTACATCCCTGACGATGAAATTCCTAATTGATTTGGTCAGTTTTTTCATAAGAGGTCTCCCATTCTATAGATTGTATTATGGTGGACATTCCGATAAAGATTCCTTCATTCCAGGGATTACACCCAATCTATTTATACAAAGTCAAATCGGCTTAAATAACCCGCAACATTGATTTTATTTGGATTATTCTATATATTAATTGCGGAAAATAAGGTTAAATTGGCGAGAAATCGGCTATGACATCAGCAAAAGAAAAACTCAAAGAGGCGGTGTTGTGGGAGCCAAGTGGCGATAAAAAGGCTCAATGTAAGTTGTGCAATCATCGGTGTGTGATTGATGAGGGCAAATTAGGCAGGTGCTGGGTTCGCAAAAATATAGACGGCGTGCTGTACTCGCTAAATTACGATAAGGTCTGCTCAGCTAATCCCGACCCGATTGAGAAGAAGCCGTTGTTTCATTTTCAGCCTGGTTCGAGGAGTTTTTCTATCGCCACGATGGGCTGTAATTTTCGCTGTGAGTTTTGCCAAAACTGGCAGATAAGCCAGGCGGCTCGAATTGATGGACAGGCAATCAGCCCGGAACGGATTGTTTCGGCGGCTGTTCGCAATGGATGCAAGTCAATCGCTTATACCTATACCGAGCCGACGATTTTTATGGAGCTGTGCAATGATTGTGGTCGGCTGGCAAAAAAGCAAGGGCTGAAAAATGTTTTTGTCAGTAACGGCTATGAGACCATCGAGGCGATCGATTTTGCCAGTGACTGGCTTGACGGGATAAACGTTGACTTAAAGTCCTTCAGTGAGGATTATTACAAAAGGTTGTGTAAAGCGCATCTGCAACCGGTGCTCGATACGATTAAATACATTGCAAAGGAGACGAACATTTGGCTTGAGGTTACGACTTTACTGGTTCCGGGCGAGAATGACAGCGATGATGAGATGAAGAAATTGGCTGAGTTTATCGTTAATGAGGCTGGTGCCGATGTTCCCTGGCATATCAGTCGATTTTATCCGCAATATAAGTATCTGGATTCAGTTTCGACGCCGATGGAGACCCTCAAACGTGCGGAAGAGATAGGTAAAGCGGCGGGGCTGCATTATGTTTATCTTGGTAATGTGCCGGGGTCGAAATCGGAGAGCACTTTTTGCTATAACTGCGGCAAGGAGTTGATTGAACGTATTGGCTACCGAATGCTGGCCAACCGTATAACGAATTCATGCTGTCCCGACTGCGGGGCAAAAATAGCAGGCTTCGAATTGTGATTTATAACCAATCCGTGCCCTCTCTGCCTTTCAGCAGCATTTTGAACACGTCACGAGTCATAGGGATATTATAGTCATACGAGGCCAGAATCCTGGAATCAGTAACACTAATAACCCTTACGGTTAGATAGACCCTGTCCGAAGCTGCTGCGTAACTGCCAACGACCACCGCCTGTGCGTTGTGTTTGGTGCTGATTTCCGACAGTTCACGGCTGAGTAAAAATTCACCTGAGCTTTCCTTGATAAAAATTTCTGTGCGTAACTTCATCTCTATGGCGGTGTAGCCGAGTTGTTTGAACCGTGACGAGATTTGTTCAGAGACCATTTTGCCAAACGTAGAGGACTCTTTCAAATCATCGAGGTTGACAAAACTTGCGACCAGAAGCGGACCGTTCTTGAGCATCTCTTTAGGCAGGTTTTTGGTGAGGTATTCCGCAGCTTTATAATTAGCGTTGGTGATAACATCGTCGTTCACATCAACGAGCCTTATGTTGTTCTCAGCGGCGGCCAAAAGTATTTCGTGTTCAGCTTTTTCGCGCTCTGCGAGGTCTTTGAGCATTTCCATTTTGGCCTCATCCCGAGCCTTTCGTAATTCGTAGCTGTCGTATTTTGATTCAGAAATGTCGAGAGCCGGCTTGGTTTTTGAAGTTTTGGCAGTTTCATTGCAGCCGACGAATGCCCAGCAAATCAATGCCAATAAGGTTAATTTCATAATATGTTTAGTCATTGGATAATAACCTCCACTGCTTTTTGCTGTATTGTACCTAAAAATGACTTTAATAAAAACATCTGGATTCCCGCTTTCGCGGGAATGACAGAAAACAGCAGGCAGTTTTGTTATAAGCTCTATATATCCGGCAAATTTTATGCTGTCAAGTTTTTTTGGATAGATGAGGGTGTGATAGTCTGCTGAAGTTAGTAAAATTGCGTGCAATTGGGACGGTTTTTGGCTAAAATTGATAATTCGAGGTCAGTAGTTTGTAACGGTGAGATAATTGTGAAGATAATCGCAGATGTAAATATACCGTTTGTGAAGGATTGTTTTTCGTCTATCGGCGAAGTTGAGGTTTTCGGCGGTCGGGAGATAACACCAGACGTTGTCGGTGATGCCGATTGCTTACTGGTTCGCAGCGTTACGAGGGTGGATTCGGATTTGTTAGCCGGCAGCAAGGTTCGTTTCGTAGGCACAACCACTATCGGCTTTGACCATATAGATGTTGAATACCTGGCGAGAAACAATGTTGATTTTGCGTCGGCGCAGGGGTCGAATGCTAATTCAGTTGCCGAATATGTCATCGCTGCTCTTCTTTCAGTGGGGAAAAAACATAATATTGAGTTGGCAGGCAAATCGATAGGAGTTATAGGTGTTGGTAACTGTGGCAGCAGGGTAGTGCGAAAGTGTGCAGCTTTGGGGATGAAAGTTTTTCTAAACGACCCGCCGCTGCAAAGGCAAACCGGAGATGCAAAATATCTGCCGATAGAAGAGCTTTACGATTGTGATTTCATAACGCTTCATACGCCGTTGACTTTTGAAGGGGATGACAAGACATTTCATCTGGCTGACGAGAAATTTTTCGAGTTACTCAAGGCAAATTGTGTTTTTATAAACACTTCTCGCGGCGGCGTTGTTGAAACACCGGCTTTGAAAAAGACCATCGATTCAGGTAAGTTGAAAGCTGTTGTGCTGGATGTGTGGGAAAGTGAGCCGAATATAGATAATGAGCTTTTGCGGATGGTTGACATTGGCACGCCGCACATAGCGGGCTATTCACTTGACGGTAGGATTGCGGGAATGATTATGATATATAAGGCGGTGTGCGAGTATTTCGGGGTTGAAGCTAAATTTGACGTTGAGTCGTTTTTGCCTGAAGCGGGTGTTCCGCAATTGAAGATAGATCCGAACAGCGGTGATGAGCAGGATGTGCTGCGGGAAGCTGTCGAGAGGATTTACAGAATTAGCGAAGACGACTCGAAGCTGCGGCAGATTTTGGATGTGCCGGCAGAAAGAAGAGGTGAATTTTTTGATAGCTTGCGCAAGAATTATTCTGTGCGGAGGGAATTTCAAAATACGAAAATAGAATTCGCTGCAGGGAACACGGAGAATTTAAGTAAAAAGTTAAAAGGAATAGGATTTAAAATTGCAAGTTTGTAAAGTGTTTGAAAAATTGTGGTTCTGATTAGTTAGGATTGGTATGCCTGGAGTTAGATGTCCAAAATGCGGCAAGAGGATACGTTTCTTTTTGGAGAGGTTTTTACGGCCAACTTATGCCAGTTTGAGATGCCCGTTTTGTAATGTACGATTGGAACTTGTAAATGCAGGACTGTGTCATTTTCTAAGCGGTATTATCTTTGCCACAGCTCTTGTCTTGCTTTTTTTTATGCAGCCTCCCTTTATGTGGGTATGGATTATTCTGTTGGGCGTTTTATGTTGGTTTTTGAACATTTTTATTGTCTGGTTACTTGGCCAATGGGGAGTGTGGTATTACGAACTTTCAGAGTTAGTGAAGTTAAGGTGGCTCTCAGCGGTGAATGTAATTAGTACGGTAGTTGCCGGAGTTTGGGTTCTTTTTATGGCCAGGATGCTTTTGCTGCCATATTGGAAGATGGTTGCGGACTTCAATTTGCTGGATGAACGGATAGGCGAGATGGTCGAGCATTATAAAAAGCTATTTAGCGTACAAGGCGTGATTGGATTAATAATTGGTTTTTTATCTGTTGTGACCTCGGGAACTACAGGTCTTATCAAAGGCAGACTGCGCAGGCGAGCTGTCGAAAAATCACTGTCACGAACGATATCACAAGATTAAATAATTTTTCAGAGGTTTCTTCTTATATAACATAGATGGAAGTAACAATGAGGTCGGGACAGAAGAATTTAGCAAATGTAGTCAAATGGAAAGGAGGAAAACTGGATTTTTCCGGGGGGACTTTGGTGATGGGGGTTTTGAATGTTACGCCGGATTCATTCAGCGACGGGGGCCAGTTTCTCGATGCCGATAAGGCGATTGAGAGGGCTGAGCAAATGGCCGGCGAAGGCGCTGCGATAATAGATGTGGGCGGAGAATCAACGAGGCCGGGTTCTGAACTGGTATTAGCTTCTGAACAGATAAGGCGGGTTGTGCCGGTGATAGAAGTGCTTGCGAAAAAAGTCGATGTGCCGATTAGCATCGATACTTACAATTACGAAGTTGCTAAGGTGGCTCTGGAGGCTGGTGCGGCGATGATAAACGATATTACCGCTTTGAGCGATGAGCGGATGGGGGGATTGGCAGCTAAGCAGGGTGTGCCGATTGTTTTGATGCATATGCAGGGAACACCAGTGACGATGCAAGTTGAGCCAAAATACAAAGATGTGGTTGGTGAGGTTTGCCAGTTTCTATTGGAGCGGGCGGAGCGGGCGGAGCAGTTCGGAATTGCCAAAGGTAAAATTTTTATTGACCCCGGAATTGGGTTTGGCAAGACGACTGAGCATAATCTTTTACTTTTGAGAAATATTGACAGGTTTGTCGATAGCGGCTACCGTGTTTGTGTCGGGACCAGTCGCAAGAGTTTTATCGGCAGAATAACAGGCAAGGAAAATCCAGCAGAGCGAATATTCGGCACTGCGGCAACGGTTGCTTTATGCGTTGCAGCGGGGGTTTCAATTGTGCGGGTGCACGATGTAGCGGAAATGGTTGATGTGGTTAAAATAATCAATGCAGTAGAGCATATAAAGGTGTGATATGAGTATAAGCAGTCATTTGGGTATTGTTTTGCTGATAATCGCAGGGGTGGTAACAATCATCGGTGTTGTTGTAATAGTAGCTGTTGAAGCAAGGCGTATGGAAAAGGAGCAGCCGTCCATATTATCAGGCATATCGAGAAAGAGAAGCGATAAAGCGGAAAACGAATCATAGTATAAAAAACGATTTTAGGTAAGCTCTAAAGCGAGGTTGAGGGCTTCGGTTGTGTTTTTGACGAAGGCGAATTTTAGGCCTTTTTTGGCTTCTTTGGGGACTTCGGGGAGGTCCTTTTTGTTTCTGGCGGGCAGGATTACGGTTTTTATGCCGGCTTGTTTTGCGGCGAGGATTTTTTCCTTCAGGCCGCCAATAGGTAAGACCAGGCCTCGCAGAGTTATCTCACCAGTCATTGCCACGTCCGGGCGAGTCGGCTTGCCAAGAATCAGTGAGACCAGTGAGGTGAACATTGCGACACCTGCGCTTGGGCCGTCTTTGGGAATTGCACCTGCTGGGACGTGGATATGATAATCGATTTTTTTGAATCTGCCGGGTTCGATTTTTAGCTTTTTGGCGTTTGCTTTTATGATTGAAAAGGCAGCCTGCGCACTTTCTTTCATAACATCGCCGATGTGGCCGGTTAGTAACAGTTGGCCTTTGCCGGGCATAGAGGCGGATTCGATAAAGAGCAGCTCACCGCCGACGGGCGTAAAGGCGAGTGCGGTTGCGACGCCGGGTATTCCTGTTCGCAAGGCCAGCTCGGATTCGAATTGTGGAGGGCCTAATATTTTCGCAAGGTCTTTTCTGTCGATAGTGGCTCGCCTCTTTCGGCTCTTTGCGATTTGAGTGGCAACGGCCCTGCAGATAGCGGCTATATTCCTTTCGAGGTTACGAACCCCGGCTTCGCGAGTGTAATCGCGAATTATTGCAAGAGTTGCTTCGTCTTTTATGGTCAGGCGGCTTTTGCTTAAGCCGTGCTCGGCAAATTGGCGGGGAATGAGATATTTTTTTGCGATATTAAGTTTCTCGTTTTCGGTATAGCCGGGCAGCTCAATAACTTCCATTCTGTCGCGCAGCGCCGGGGGGACGGGCTCGGTATAATTTGCCGTGCCGATGAACATAACGGTGGACAAATTAAAGGGCTGGTCAAGGTAATGGTCCGTAAAGCTGAAGTTTTGTTCCGGGTCGAGGACTTCAAGCAGTGCACTTGAAGGATCGCCCCTGAAATCGGCTCCGATTTTATCCAGCTCGTCGAGCATAAAGACGGGGTTTTTGCTCTGGCACTTTCTCAACTCCTGCAGAATTCGGCCTGGCAGGGCACCGATGTAAGTTCTTCGGTGTCCGCGAATATCGGCCTCGTCTCTTATTCCGCCGAGCGATATGCGGATAAATTTTCTTTCCATTGCTCGTGCGATGGATTGTCCGAGCGATGTTTTACCTACGCCCGGCGGGCCGACGAAACAAAGTATGGGGCTTTTACCTGTGGGGTTCAGCTTGCGGACGGCGAGAAATTCGAGGATGCGTTTTTTTACCTTGCGCAGGTCGTAGTGGTCGGCGTTTAGTATTCGCTCGGCCTTGTTGATATCCAGTTGGTCCTTTGTTTGTATGGACCAGGGCAGCTCGCAAACCCAGTCCAGGTATGTTCGGATGACGCTGTATTCGGGCGAAGCAGGTGGTATTTTGCTCAATCTGTCGAGTTCTCGAAGCGCCTCGGTCTCGACTTTTTTGGGCATTTTGGCTTTTTTGATATTTTTGTTGATTTGCTTTAGCTCTTCGGTTTGCAGGTCGCCCTTGCCAAGCTCGGATTGGATGGCCTTTAGTTGTTCCTGCAGGAAATATTCGCGCTGACTTTTGTCTACAGCTTCTCTTACACGGCCTTGAATTTTATGACTTAGCTCAAGGACTTCCAGCTGAGCTGCCAGAGCGGCGGATATTTTTTCAAGGCGTTTGGTGGCGTCAAGCTCCTCGAGCAATTGCTGTTTCTTGGCAATGTCGAGGCTAAGATTTGCCGCCAGAAAATCGGCTAAGGCGGAAGGATTTTCGATATTTTCCAGCAGCACAGACGCTTCTTCGGGGACATTTGGGCTTAATGCTATGACACGATTTGCCGTCTGGCGGACGCTGACTATGAGTGCCTGGAGCTTTTTGGTCATTTTTGTTTTGACGCTGAGCAGTTGGACTGCGGCCTTTAGATATGGCTCTGTGGCTATCGGCTTTACGATTTTGAAGCGGGCTACGCCGTGAACTATAATGTTAATCGAGCCCTGCGGTATTTTTATGAGTTTGAGGACAGAGGCGACGGTACCGACGGAGTAGATATCGTTGAAGTCCGGCTTGTCAGTTTCGGGGTTGTGTTGCGTGACAAGCCCTATGATAGATTCATTGGGTTTGATGTCGGCGAGCAGTTGTTTGCTTCTCTGGCGTCCAATTGCCAATGGTGTTACCGTCCCCGGATAGGCAACAGCATTTCGAATCGGCAAAATGCCGATTGTGTCCGGCAGTTTGAATACGTGGTTGTGCTCATGCGATTGGCTGGTTTCATTGAGCAAGTGGTACTCAAGGTTTACAGGGTCTTCCGGTATCATTTCAATCGGCCAACCGCCGTTAGAAGAAAACAGATTTTCTGGGTTGTTTGGCATATTGTCTATATCGGTTGTTTCTCGTACAAGATGTGATAATATACGATTTAGATTAAAAACTGAAAGCCAAAAATCACAGAAAAGTGCATAAGAACAAGAGGGAGCTTATGATTTATTCACTTATTTTTATTTTTTTGCTTATTCGATGGCTGAATGATAGCTTTGCAATGATTTTACGGCACTCGGAGCCGTTTTGTGGGCGGCGATGCCCTTTACGGCAGCAGCGGCGGCGGCTGTTGTGGTAATGTAAGGGACCTTGTATTTTATAGCTGCCTTGCGGATGTAAGAATCGTCGTATTTGCTTAACTTACCACTGGGGGTGTTGATGATTAGCTGAATCTCGGCGTTTTTAATGGCATCTACTATATTGGGTCTGCCCTCGTGCATTTTGAGGATATGTTCGGTTTTGACACCTCCCTCTGCCAGGAACTGATGAGTACCTTCGGTTGCCTTTATTTTGAAGCCGAGTTCGAAGAAGGCTTTGGCTATTTCAAGAACGGCGGGCTTGTCCCTGTCAACGACGGTTATCAGAACGGTACCCCCGGAAGGCAAGGACAGTTGTGTGGCTTCCTGTGCCTTGAAGAAGGCCAGTCCGTATGAATCTGCCATGCCCAACACTTCGCCGGTGGAGCGCATCTCCGGGCCGAGCAGCGGGTCGACCGTGTGGAACATATTAAACGGGAAGACAGATTCTTTTACGCCGAAGTGCGGGATTTTTCTTTGTTTTATGTCGAGGTCTGAGAGTTTTTTCCCGAGCATAAGCTGAGTAGCCAGCCGGGCCATCGAAATGCCGCAGACCTTGGAGACCAGCGGCACGGTACGCGAGGCACGTGGGTTGGCTTCGAGCACATAGACAACGTCGTTGGCTATCGCATACTGCATATTCATCAGGCCGACGACATTTAATTCCGTTGCTATTTTTCTTGTGTATTCGCAAATGGTGTTAATATGCTTTTTTGGGATGCTAACGGGCGGAATCACACAGGCAGAATCGCCGGAATGGATGCCAGCCAGCTCGATATGCTCCATAACCGCAGGCACAAAGGCATCAGTGCCATCGGCGACGGCGTCGGCCTCGGCTTCGGTGGCGTTTTCGAGAAATTTATCAATCAGGATGGGTCTTTCCGGTGTTATCTCCACCGCTGCAGCGACATACTCCCGCAGCATTTCCTTATCGTGGACAACTTCCATACCACGTCCGCCGAGGACGTAAGACGGCCGAACCATCAGCGGATAACCAATTCGCTTGGCAATAGCAAAGGCCTCGCCGAGATTATTTGCCATACCGGATTCGGCCATAGGAATGCCGAGTTTTTTCATCATCGCCCGGAAGCGGTCACGGTCCTCAGCCAAGTCTATGGCCTCCGGCGATGTGCCGATTATTTCGACACCGGCCCGTTCAAGCTCGCCTGCGATATTAAGCGGGGTCTGGCCGCCAAACTGGACAATGATACCTTCGGGTTTTTCCTTCTCGTAGATGCTCAAAACATCTTCGACTGTAAGCGGCTCGAAGTAGAGCTTATCAGAGGTATCATAATCGGTCGAGACGGTCTCCGGATTGCAGTTGACCATAATTGATTCGAATCCTTCGTCTCTGAGAGCAAAAGCGGCGTGGACACAGCAATAGTCGAATTCGATTCCCTGGCCGATGCGGTTTGGCCCGCCGCCCAAGACCATTATCTTGCGGTTTTTGCTTACACTGACGCTGTCAGGTGCATTGTAAGTGGAGAAATAATAGGCTGCATTTTCTACACCGCTGACCGGTACCGGCTCCCAGGCCTCGACTACGCCCAGCTTTATGCGCCGCCGGCGGATTTTATCTTCTGGAATGCCGAGAAGCCCGGATAGATAACGGTCGGCGAAACCGTCCTTTTTGGCCTGTGTTAGCAACTCATCGGGAAGCTGTTTGCCCTTGAACTTGAGGATTTTTTCCTCGAGCCGGACGAGCTCAGCCATTTGTTCGATGAACCATCGTTTGATGTGCGTTTTCTCGAAAAGGGTATCGATGTCGGCTCCCTTGCGGAGTGCCTCATACATAACGAACTGCCGTTCACTGGTAGCGATGCTCACGAGGCCCATCAGCTCGTCAAGTGAAAGTTTGTTGAAATTCTTTGCGAAGCCCAGTCCATATCTGCCGGTCTCGAGGGAGCGGATGGCCTTTAGAAATGCCTCCTTGTAGTTCTTGCCGATACTCATCACCTCACCCACGGCCCGCATCTGCGTTCCGAGTTTATCCTCGACGCCTTTGAACTTCTCGAAGGCCCATCGGGCGAATTTGACAACCACATAATCACCGGAGGGGGTATATTTCTCAAGCGTGCCGTCTCTCCAGTATGGTATTTCGTCCAGAGTCAATCCGCCGGCGAGCATCGAAGAGACGAGAGCTATCGGGAAACCGGTGGCTTTTGAGGCAAGCGCCGACGAACGTGAGGTTCTTGGGTTGATTTCGATTACGACGACGCGGCCGGTTCCGGGGTCGTGGGCAAACTGTATGTTTGTGCCGCCGATGACCTCAATGGCGTCAACGATGTCGTAGGAGTATTTCTGCAGACGTTTTTGCAGTTCGGGGTCAATAGTGAGCATTGGTGCGGTGCAGTATGAATCACCGGTGTGAACGCCCATAGCGTCGACGTTTTCAATAAAGCAGACGGTTATCTTCTGGCTCTTTGAATCGCGGACGACCTCCAGTTCCAGTTCCTCCCGTCCTAAAACGGATTCTTCGACGAGAATTTGCCCGACGAGGCTTGCGGAAAGGCCTCGGCTGGCTACTGTTTGCAGTTCTTCCAGATTATAGACAAGCCCTCCGCCTGTGCCTCCCATAGTGTAAGCAGGGCGAATGACAACAGGAAAGCCCATCTCGTCAGCGATTTTTTCAGCTTCTTCTACGGTTACGGCCAGCTTGCTTTTCGGCATATCGATGCCGAGGCGGTCCATTGTTTCTTTGAAGGCGCCACGGTCCTCGCCGCGCTTGATGGCATCAATCTGAACGCCGATTACTTTGACGCCATATTTTTTGAGCACGCCTGCATTGGCGAGTTCGGAAGAGAGATTAAGTCCGCTCTGGCCTCCGAGGTTCGGCAGTAAGGCGTCGGGGCGTTCGGCTTCGATGATTTTCGTCATAGTCTCGAGGTTAAGCGGTTCGATATAAGTTACATCAGCCATACCCGGGTCGGTCATAATGGTAGCGGGATTGGAATTGACCAGGACTATTTCATAGCCTAACTTGCGAAGGGCCTTGCAGGCTTGCGTGCCGGAATAATCAAATTCGCAGGCCTGGCCGATGATAATAGGGCCGGAGCCGATAATCATCACCTTTCTTATGTCGTCTCGTTTCGGCATTCAAAAATCTCCGTGTTCTGTCTATCGGTTGCGTATTAAACGAGCGTTTTACGATTAACGCAACCGATACGAGCTGCGCAACCGCAACCGGTAAATACAATTTGTTAGGGGGGATTAGACTATATAAAAATTGTGCTGTCAAATAAGAAAAGTTTATAAGGCAGGTAAGCAGGATTGATTTTTTAAGTAATCCCCATCTTCATAAGGTATTTTCTTTTTCTGCGAAATACGAGCTTCGGGCAAATGGTGCAGAGAGCACCCACGAAAAGCCAAGGTCAGTCGCTTTTTGCTTCCACCAGTCAAATTTTGCAGGCGGTATGTATTCGACGACTTCGAGTGAATCTTTCGATGGTTTTAGGTATTGGCCGATTGTGATTCTATCACAGCCGGCGTTACGCAAATCTTTTAAGACCTGTTCAACCTCGGCATCGGTTTCCCCTAATCCGAGCATAATCGAGGATTTTGTTGGGGTGTTTCTGTAAGTTTGCTTGGCCATTTTGAGCAGGTTTAAGGAGCGTTGATAGTTTCCGCCTGCTCTGGCTTTTTGGTATAAGGAAGGGACGGTTTCAATATTGTGCGCGAATACGAATGGCAACGCCTCGGCCAGAATTTCTATAGCCCGGGCCTGACAGTTGCGGAAGTCGGGCGTTAGTAACTCAAATTTTATCCCGTTAGACATATCTGGGTATTGGCAAAGTTTTTCCTTATTAGAAATACCCATTTTTTTCTCTTGGGAATGTCTAACGGGATTCACATCCGGGCATCTGCTTCTTACTTCGTTAATGCAATCGCGAAAATGGCCGGCACCGCCATCCGGTAAATCATCACGGTCAACGCTGGTGATTACGAGGTATTTAGCGTCCAATCGCTCTGCCATATCAGCTATTCTTGCCGGCTCGGTTGGGTCAGGCGGGTCGGGTTTGCCGCAGGTTACCGAGCAGAATTTGCAATTTCGTGTGCAGATGTTACCCAGAATCAGAACTGTTGCTGTGCCTCTTGACCAACACTCGCCTCGATTGGGACAGTTGGCATTGTGGCATATTGTATTTATGCCGAGAGAGTTTAAAGTTGCTTCCGTTGAATTGTATTCGGCACTTGTCGGCAGCGGTCTTTTCAGCCAGGGTGGCAGTTTTCGTCGCTCGTTCGATGTAGAAAAGTGTTTGATAAGCAATTGGGATAGTTTTTCTTTCATATCGGTCATTGAATGAAATTTGCCGGTTTCCGAATTGAAAACATCCTTGTTTTCAAAACGACGTCGGGAACCTTCGCATCCTGCTTCGGTTTCCTTCAGCACGGATGTCATTTCTACGCCGTCCAGGCCACACGGTATAAATAAATCGAAAATGCTCAGGTCGTTTTGAATGTTTATTGCCATGCCGTGATAAGTTGCAAATTTCGATACACGCACGCCGATAGAAGCGATTTTTCTATTCTTTACCCATAAACCTGGAAAACCTTTTCGTCTTTCAGCTTTGATGCCTAATTGTTCAAGCAGTTCAATGCCTATATCTTCGAGTTTTCTGATGTACTCGGTGATGCCTATGCCAAGCTCTTGCAGATTTAGAATCGGGTAAAAGACCAATTGGCCGGGATTGTGGGCTGTTGCGCCGCCGCCCCTGCGGATATCAACTACATCGATGTTCTGTTGTGCCAGAGCGCTGCGGTCGGTCAGCAGCTTGTTAGCACTTTGCCGGGCGCCGAGAGTAATGACAGGTGGATGCTCGGCGATTAAAACAGTATCAGGTATTTCGCCATAGCGTCTTTTATCGCGCAATTCGCACTGTTGCTGCAGGATATCTCGGTAGTCGGCAAGGCCGCAATCAATAATTCTGAGGCGATGGACGATGGACAATGGACGATGGACGAGATTTTCAGTTGCTGATTTCATAAGATTAATTTTAATCGCTGGTTGCACCGATTGCACGGAGTTATTTTTCACTGCAGAGCTTGCAAAGATAAACAAAAAGGGCTGGCTGAGCCAGCCCTTAATTCGCAAACCAATCGGTGTCAATCCACTTAATCCTTGCCGACGTAGATGATTACCTTTGTCGGGCATTTGTTCATAGCGGTCTTGGTTTGGTCATTCGGCTGATATTTATTGTAATCCAATCGTGCTAAATTATCTTCGACCGTAAATAAATCGGTTTGCTTGGCGCATAGGCCGCAGCCGATACAGCCGACCTTGCACATTGAGCGGGTAGTTTTGCCGTTCTCTTTACTGCTGCAGGCAACTGTCATTATATTTTCATAACTGAAGGGGACCATTTCAATCAGATTACGCGGACAGGCCTTCGAGCAGGCGCCGCAGCCGGTACACTTTTTGTAGTCCACTATCGCAAGGCCGTCAACAATAGCTAAAGCATCGAACTTGCAGGCTGCCACGCAGTCGCCGAAACCGAGACAGCCGAATTTACAGGCCTGCACGTTGACTAATGCGTTTGCGGATACGCACGTTGGTATCCCTTGGTATTTTGCGTAAGAGGTTTTATCTTCGGTATGCGCCCGGCAGTGCACGATTGGCCTTTTGGCGGGGCCTGACTCGCTGATTTGCAAATTCAGGATTTCTGCAATTTTCGCAGTAGTTTGCGCTCCTCCGGGTGCACATTTGCCGATTAGCTCAGGGTTTTTCAAAACGGCTTTAGCATACGACGCACATCCGGCGAAGCCACACGCTCCGCAGTCAAGTTTCGGCAGGACCTCGTGGATTTGCTCGACTTTCGGGTCGACCTCGACCTTTAGCTTTTCACTTGCAATCAAAAGTACCACCGCAAAGCCGCTGCCCAGTCCCAACATTGTCAGGCCGGCCGGCCAGGCGCTGTTCCATAGTTGAAAAATATCAGCTAAAATCATTGCAATGAAAAATTAAATGTCAAAAATTAAATATCAAAATTACATATCAAAATGCAAAATCATTTCTACTCTTGTAAGTGACGCAAAGCCTTTTATTTCTTTTTGAATTTTGCTTTGTCATTTTACATTTTGATTTTTACATTTTGCATTTTCTTATCTTATCATTCCTGCGAAACCCATAAATGCGAGAGTAAGCAGGCCTGCGGTAATCAACGTAATCGGTGCACCCTTAAGGCACTGCGGCACGTCGGCCAGATTTAGATTCTCACGGATGCCGGCCATAATACAAATGGCCATAGTAAAACCGATGCCTGCGCCAAAACTGAGCACCACCGCTTCCAGCAGATTGTCGATGCCCCAAAGGTTTATAAATAAACACAGTCCGAGGATTGCACAATTGGTTGTGATTAGCGGCAGAAATATGCCGAAGCTCTCATACAGAACAGGAAAGAATTTTCGCAGATACATTTCCACAAGCTGCACGGCGCCGGCGATAACCAATATGAAGCAGACGTATCGCGTAACCTCCAGGGGTGTGCCGAGCAGGATTAGGTGGTCAATCAGCCAGGTTAGTGTGCCGCTGAGAGTTACAACAAAGGTTACTGCGAGGCCCATACCGAAAGCCATATCTATTCGGCCTGATACGCCGAGATAGGGACAGATGCCGAGAAACTTGGTAAAAACAAGGTTGTTGATTATGACGATGGATATAAAACCCATAAGCAGAATGTTAAGTGTATCCATTATTTCGTATCCCGTATTTCGTATCTCGTATTTCGTTTTACAAGAGCGCTTCTGATTTGCGTACTTGTACTTTTTGTGTTTTTCATTTTATGTTTTTGCATTTCTTTTAGTGGTTACGTTAACCAGTCCCAGCAACAGCCCTAAAGTTATAAACGCTCCCACCGGCATACTCATCGCAGCCCACGGCACAAAGCCGGCGGGTAGGATATTAACTTCCCAAACAGCGCCTGTTGAGAGAATTTCTCTTATACCGGCCAAAACGCACAGTGTTAATGTGAAACCAGCGCCCATTCCCAGAGCATCGATAATGCTTACAACTAATGTGTTTTTACTGGCACAGGCCTCAGCCCGGCAAATGATAATGCAATTGACAATAATCAGAGGAACATACGGCCCAAGCGTTTCGCTCATCCTCGGCACAAATGCCTTTAAGAACAAGTCTGCTATGGTAACGAAGGTTGCTATTGTCAGGGTGAACATCAGGATTCTCAGGTGTGGCTTGAGAAGTTTGCGCATCAGGCTGACAACGATGTTGCTGCACAGCAGCACAAAAATTACGCTCAGTCCCATAGTTAAGGCCGGCTTAACTGCGGCGGTGACCGCCAGTGTCGGGCACATTCCCAAAAGCAGCCGAAAGACTGGATTTTCACGCCACAACCCCGCTAACAGAGTCTGTTTGTATAGCGATGTCGTAGTTTGCCCCGTTAGAGACTTTTTCCCTTGGGTCTCTAACGGGGTTTGCGCATTATTTGCCATCGCCGATTAATCCTTTCTTTTGCATTTGCTCTTTTACCTGCACCACGAAATTATTTATTATTTTGATAACTGCTTCGCTGCTCACAGTAGCTCCGCTTATCGCCACGATTTCAGAATCGATTTTTTCCGCATCACCCGTCCTGGCAAGTTCAAGTTTGTCCGCCGGTGCCCCCGCAAACTGTTGCCGGTAGAGGGGTAGCTTTATCCGGTCTCCGAAGCCGGGGGTCTCATTACTTGCCAAGACGGCGTAACCGGCAAAGTTTTCAAAGTTTTCATCCACAGCAACAATCAATTCGATTTTATCTGCAAAGCCCGGCCCTTCACAGTTAAACGCCCAGCCCAGACACCGACCTTCAGCCAGACCTTTGTAAACATTGCTTTTTACTTTTTTGCCTTTTGATGATTCGATTTGCAGTTCCGCCGCAAGCTCGAACTTTTCAGCTTTTGGCATCAGACCGCTCATTAGGTTGTTTATTTTGGTGGTCTTATTCTGTTCTATCCTGGGCGACCATGCCGTGTTCGTTGTCGCTATCAAAAGCCCGAAGAAAAATGATGCAACAATCAGCAGCCAGCTTTGTTCGATGAAATGCCTTATCGCTTTAAGCATTGGGCTTTCCTCCGGCTGGGACCAGCTTACATAACCTGTCAATCAAGGGTGTTACGGCGTTCATTAGAAGGACGGCATACATCACACCCCCGGGATACTCTCCGATGATTCTTATAAGCATCGTTATTGTCCCTACTCCGATTCCGAAAATCCACATACCTTTAGCAGTCAGGGGGGCGGTAACAGGGTCGGTAGCGATAAAGAATGCACAAATTAACATCCCGCCGCTGGTCAAGTGAAGCAGAGGAGATATATAGGCATCAGGGTTTATCAGGTATGTAATCCCTGCAAAGATAAAAGCAGAAGCCAAAACAGCTAAGGGGATGTGTGGATTTATTGTTCGCCTTATCAATAAATAGAGCCCGCCGAGCAAAAGTGCAAAAGTGCTGGTTTCGCCCAGGCATCCGCCAACCTCACCTGTGAATGCGGCTTCGATTTGCTCGTTAACGACTTTGGCTTGAGTTTTTGTCTTTATAGCCTGTTTGCTCCAAGCCAGCGGCGTTGCCTGCGTTCGTGCGTTGATTTTGTTGTCGGCGGCAATTTTAGGCATTGCGGAATCAATTGTGGCTGGGACCGTCCAGGTCGTCATTAGCATACCAAAGCAGGCAGTTAAAAACGCTCTGCCAACCATCGCAGGATTGAAGATGTTGGCGCCAAGCCCGCCGAAAATCATTTTGCCGATTGCGATGGCGAAACAGGAGCCGATTACTGCCGCCCAAACAGGCAAAGCCGGCGGGATCGATAGCGCGAGGATTATGCCGGTAACCACCGCACTCAAATCGTCTAAGGAGTTTGACTTCTTCCGAATAGCGTTGCAGAGCCATTCCGTTGCTACCGCTGAGATAACGCACGTTGCAATAAGAATTGCTGCGCGGATGCGGAAGTAATAACCGGCTGCTATCATAGCGGGGACCAGAGCGATTATAACATCTAACATCACAGTGCGGGTCGAAAGCCGCTCACTGATATGCGGCGAGCATGAAACTGTTATATTTCTGAGCATCTTCTTGTATCTCGTTTATTACTCTGGCATTTTCTTCTTTTGTCTTGCGAGTAGTATCTTGCCTGTTTTGATATACCCTGTTATCTCTATATTAGCTGGACAGACATAGCTGCAGCAGCCGCACTCAGTACACGCATTCAGGTAGTAGCTTTCCGCCACGTCCAGAAAATTATTTTTGACAGCGTGTGCTATTTTTGTCGGGTTCAGATTTTCCGGACAGACCTCTATGCATCTGCCGCAGCGGATACACGCCGTTTGGCGTCTGGCAAATTTGGCACTACCGATTTGCTCTTTCGTTAATACGGTTATGGCACCGGATGTTTTTGTGATGGGTGCATTCAGATCTGCCGTTGCTATTCCCATCATCGGTCCGCCGAGAACGACCTTTGCCGCCTTTTGTGTAATTCCTCCGCAGAATTCGATAAGCTCACCGATAGTTGTTCCTATCGCAGTGTAATAATTGCCCGGATTGGCAATCGCTTCACCTGTAACCGTTACCACCCTGTGCGTTAACGGCTGGCCGCAGACAACCGCCTCTGCTATCGCCGCCGCAGTGGCTACATTGAGCGCAACTACCCCAATCATCGGAGGTATCCCGCCCGTGGGAACGTTTTTATTCAGAATTGCTTTTATAAGCTGTCTTTCGCCGCCCTGTGGATATTTTGTCTTGACGGCAACGACTTTAATATCGTCGTTTCCCGTTTCTTTTAGTGCTTTCCTCATAACCTCAATTGCCTGTGGCTTATTATCTTCGATGCCGATAAAGACCTTCGAGCAGCCCGATGCCTTTTTGGCAAGTTTGACTCCGGCAATAATCTGGCCTGTCCATTCGAGCATAATCCGGTAGTCGCAGGTGATATACGGCTCACATTCACAGCCGTTGATAATCAGCGTTTCTTTTGGCAGTCTCGGATTTGGCTCTATTTTTACTCTCGTTGGAAATCCTGCACCGCCCATACCGACAATACCCGCCTCGCGCACGGCTGTGCATATTTGTTCGGCTGAGTATTTTCCTTCGTTGAAATCGCCTGTAAATTTACCAAAGACTGGCTGCTTAAGTGGGTTATTTTCAGAATCCGCTTTGATAATCACCGCCGGGCTTCGCCCCAGAACCGCGTGCGACTGCAGGGCGATTTCTTTTACTTTACCGTTGATTGGCGAATGGACAGGAGCTGATACAAACGCGTTGCTGTCGCCGATTTTCTGGCCTGCCCGAACCTGCTCTGCTTTTTTCACTATCGGTTGGCAGACGGCCCCCGTGTGCTGGCTGAGCATTACCGCAACTTGTGTGCTCGCAGGGCCCAGCCGGATTTCACTTTCGCTGGTAAGCTCTTTGCTTTGCGGCGGATGTGTCCCGCCGGGAAAAGTAAATCTGCCTTTAGTATTAATTTTCATATTATTCTGATGTTACTTGTTTTTATTAAGTTGTTTGCTAATCAATATAATTACAAGAGTTACCGACAGAGCAAGCAGGAAGTCGAGAGCTATTCGCAGCTGTTTTATATCTATTATTTTAGCTAAAATTTTTTCAGATACAGCTAAAGTGACGATAAAAACCAATATCGGCAGCAAGAAGGCAACTATAGCTTTGAAAGCGACCGAGGGGCCTTGGGCTTTGCCCAGCTGTTGGTAAACCTCTTGGCACTGGTGCCTCTGGTTACATTCCTGACAAAACTTTTGCTGTTCCATAGTTTTTACTACCGTATAAAATGAACCAGTTTTATAATAAATATCAGTCAGGTTTTCAAATAGAAAGTTTCTAAGTTTGGGGATAGTTATGTCTAATAAGCTGGGAGTGCTAACATTAGGTTTTATTTTTTGCCTCTGCACGGGCTGTGCGGTCAATCCGGTAACCGGTGAAGAGCGGCTTATGCTGATTTCGGAACAGCAGGATATTGAAATAGGTCAGAGATATGCTCCCGAAGTTGAAAAGCAAATGGGGGGCGGAATTGCTAATGAAAACTTACAGAACTATGTTGATGGTGTTGGCCAAAGGATTGCTCGCGTCAGCCATAAGCCGGATTTGGAATATCACTTTTCGGCAGTTGAGGACAAATCAATCAATGCGATGGCTCTGCCCGGCGGGTATGTTTTTATCACAAGAGGGATGCTTGAGAAATTGACGACCGAGGCACAATTGGCAGCGATATTGGCCCATGAGATAACCCACGTTGTCGCACGGCATATCTCTGCTAATATGAGCCGTGAGATTGGAATAAGCATTTTACTTTCTGCGGTTACTTCTGATAAGACGCCATCCGGCGTCTTAACGGCGGCAGACCTAACGCACCAAATTCTGGGTCTTCAATACAGCAGAAAGGATGAGCAGGAAGCTGATTTGGGGGGATTAGATTATATGGTTTGGGCCGGCTACAACCCTTATGGGATGATTGAGACAATGCGGATGCTTGAGCAGGAAGATGCGGTCAGGCCGATCGAATTCCTTTCGACGCACCCTGCTCCTCAAAACCGTGTGGCGTATTTGACGCAAAAGATTCAGACAAATTATTATAACCTTGCGGAGTTGAAAATCGGAAAAGAAGATTATCGCAGAGCTGTTCTGGAACAATTAAATAATTAAAACAGGCCAATTCCGGACATTGAATAACACGGTCGGCTCTGCATAAAAAAGCCCGACCTTGCGGAAGGTCGGGCCTGGTAGATATTGATTGTTCGTATCTTTGTACTTTCCACTCAACATTACTACAAGACGTCACGTCTGTCTTGCGCTTGACTGAAGAGCGGTGAATAGTCCATCAGTTTTGTTTGTGCATCTCTGCAGTTTGTTATTCGTCCTTCTTCTCGCTGCGAGTCTTCTTTCTTGCCTCTTCCATTGCGCTATAGCCGCATTTGGGGCATCTATCCGGTAAATCGTCGGGGACGGAACCTCTCTCGAAGACTAACCCGCACTTTGGACATTTTTCGGCTCTATAACCACTGTCCTCGCCACATTTGGGGCAAACAACTGGTGGTACTGACATCGGCGGCGCTTCCCTCCGGTGCTCGTTCAGATACTCGTAGTAGTCTCTCTTATCCATTTGCCATTCGTGTTCACAGTCCAGATTGCGGCACTTAAGCCAATACATCGCTGTGCCGCGTTTAATGGACTTAAGGCTCCCGGTGCTTCTGGAGCGGGTTGAATAAGTTACTATGCCGGCTGCAACTAAGCACGCCACAATAACTACGATCATAATCATTTTTTTCTTACCTTCTTCCATACCAAAATCTCCAAATAACAGACAGCAATACGGTTAGCGATTTATAATAATAAACTATTACTTATTGTGTTATTTGTCAAATGCTTATTTTTCTTATTATTTATGGGCTGGCCAGATATTTGTCGGTTCGGCCTGTGCCATTTCGAGGATTCTGCCAGGTTCTTCCGGCATACCCGTGCGAGCTGAAAGATAGGCTGATTCGATGACCGCCATATCCTTTAGGTTTTCCTTGGCGCTGCTGCAAAGCTTGTTTTTATCGGGCAGTAGCGTGCTTAGAGCAAAGTTTTTCAGTAGGGCTGTATACCAGGTAAGCTCGTCGTCGTTGTATTCCGATTCCTCGCTGACTTGTCCGAGGCCGTTGCTGATGATGAATTTGGCGTTGCTGACCGTTAGAATTTTATCTTTGCCGTGTATCTTCAGGATTTGCTGTTGCGGGCCAAAGACCTTGCTTGCTATCAGATTACCAAAGGAAGTGTCGGTAAATTTCATCGTTACGACAGCGGTATCCTCTGTCAAATAAGAGCGCTGTTGTCTGTCGCCGGCTGTGTTGGTATTCAGGGAATAAAGCTGCTGCGGTGTGGCCAAATTCCAAATTATCTGGTCGATTATCTCGTAACAACTGTGCAACAACACTCCTCCGCCGGCCAGTTTCGGGTCGGTTTGCCAGGAGCCGGTGTGCTCATCGCCGAGGGTACAGAAGGCGGTTATCAAAAAGATTTGTTCAATCCGGCCTTGCTGTAAGAACTGTCGTAAGGCAAGGGAGCTTTGGGCAAACCGGCAGGGATTGGCGATGGCAAATTTTATATTTTCATCTTCGGCAAGGCGGACAAATTCCACAGCTTCCTGGAAATTTCTCGCTGGCGGGGCGAGTTTGAGTATGTTGGTTTTCTTTTTCATCGCCATTTTGATGTATTCGTCGCAGCTGTGGATTGCGGCGGCAACTAACAAACAATCGAACTGATTTTGTATTATGAGCTGGCGGTAATCGTCATAGGCGGCGCAGTTGTATCTGAGAGCCAGCCGTTCGGTGAGTTTGGCGTCTCTGTCGGCAACAGCCTGAATCTGGAAATAGTCGATTTGAGATGCCGCTTCGAGCAAAAGCTGGCCATTATTATCAAGACCAAGCACTGCAGTTTTTAACTTATTTTCGCTCATGTTGCGGTATGATAGATGAAATTTACTAACAGCACCAATGTTTTTTGCTGGCGGGGAATTTGCGATTAGAAATATCCAGAATATGAAAAAATGGGAAAATTGGGGGTAGATTTTAAGGGGACGTTAGTTTTTGGGTTGAAAATAAAGGTGGGGGTGTTAAAATGTAACAAGTGGGCAAAAGGGGTAATTAGGAAAGGTAAAAAATGCGAGCGAGTCTTTTCGTAAAATGGCTTGAAAGTGGTCAACGGTGCTATTTTATGGGCAAACGTTCAAGAACGTTCAAAAACGTTTGAAAACATTCAAAAACTGTATAGAAACGTTCGAAAACTATATAGAAATGTTCAAAAACTGATACAAAATCTTCAAAAATAAGCAAAGATTTTGCAGTTTTTAGTTCGTTGTTCATTGTTCGTAGAAGTATGAGATCCCTCGACTA